>Ga0265314_10000025_pt1 | contig 292548 bp, 229 predicted proteins | sample 4126metaG_FD_203106 | JGI IMG/M metagenome (GOLD analysis project Ga0265314, IMG submission 203106) | Rhizosphere microbial communities from Carex aquatilis grown in University of Washington, Seatle, WA, United States - 4-1-26 metaG | ecosystem: Host-associated > Plants > Roots > Rhizosphere... | reverse complement strand
GACTCCGCATTGGCGGCGGCAGCAGGAACCGGTTTGCGGCGCACCGGCGAGAGTTCCTCGCCTTCGCGCCAGACGGTCAGATCGCCCTGAATACGGCCTTGCGCATTCAACACGAGATTCCATGCGCCGGTATTCGGAAACAGGTCATTCACAGTATTCGTGACCATTCCGCTCAACCAGCGGAATCGGTCTTCACCGCGGACGTCAACACGCCGCATCCAGCCAAGATCGTGCAATGCCGCGCTCTGGGTAAGTGCCGCTATTTCTGTTTCCGGTGCGTCCAACTGACGAGGAGTGAGTGCACCACGGTAGGCTACAAGTTGGTGAGCGATATGGGCCGCTTCCATCTGGACAGCAACCGCTGTAGGCGAGGGAGTTACGGCGAGCGTGGAATCTGTCATGAGTGTTACTTTTCTGCTGCCCGGTGCATATTTTAGGGTCTCGCGGGGCACCGGACCGCTTCATGATTATAGCCTTGTAGCAAGAAGTCCGGCGCGGTCCCCAGGCGCGCGGAACCGATGACCCCAAACCCCCGATCCGGTGGCTCGCTCCACCGGCATCCAGGATCAGAACCGTACTGAATTGAAACATGGAGGCGACTTGGCACAGATCACCGGCAGGCAGCAAGCGAGAGACAAATGGAGCATCCGCAGCCGGAGCATGGGCGTGTGGGTTTTGGCGGCTTTGCTGGCGTTAACGTGCAGCGGGCGCGCTGTGGCTCAGTCGCAGGACAAGCCCAAGGGCGACAGTCACATCACCGACCAGCAGGCAAAGCAGTTGTTTGCCCTGGTTGATGAGCTGATCAAGTTCTCCTCGGACGAGTCGGGCCTGGCAGTCAAGACGCCGGTGAAGCGCCAGTTAACCACACGGGACGCGGTCGAGAGCTACCTGTCAAAAAAATTCGACGAGGACCAGGACGCCAAGCGCATGCAGCGCGACGAGGTTGTACTGAAGAAGTTCGGGCTTCTGGATCGCGATTTTGCGTTGAAACCATTTCTGCTGGCGCTGTTGAAAGAGCAGATCGAAGCGTATTACGACTCAAAGACCAAGACCGTGAACATGCTTGACTGGGTAGACGTGAACGAACAGAAGCCGGTGCTGGCGCACGAACTTACACATGCGTTGCAGGACCAGCACGCCGACCTTGAAAAGTGGGACGATCAGACGCCGGAAGATGTTTCTACCGATTCTGCAGGCGACACGGACCACTTGGCTCGCGATGAGATGGATACTGCACGCGATGCCGTGGCTGAAGGCCAGGCGACCGCGGTGATGATGGACTACGTGCTGAAGCCGATGGGCAAGAGCCTGGTCAAAGATCCGGAAGTGATGGAGCTTTTGAAGGATAAAATGACCGGCGCGGGCGACTCGCCGGTCATGGCTCGCGCGCCGCTGCTGCTTTCCGAGTCGATGCTGTTCCCTTACCGCGAGGGCCTGAGTTTTGAGCAAGACATATGGATGGACCAGGGGCGCGACGCGGCATTCGCCGGCGCTCTCGATCATCCGCCATCGTCCACTTGGGAGATCATCAATCCGCGATACTACGAGGCCCACAAAATTCCAGCCATTCCCCTCATGCCGAATATTCATCCGCTTGTCGACAAGGTTTACCAGCCTTACGACATTGGTCAGATTGGCCAACTTGATGTGCACATTATGGCCAAGCTCTTTGGCGGCGATCAGGCCGCGAGCAACCTTACGCCGGCGTGGAATGGCGGCTTCTACTGGGCCGGACAACTACGCAGCGCAACTTCCGCAGACAATCAAAAATCCGGTAGCCAGGTGGTGGGCGACGCGAACAGCACCAAGTCGCTGGCGCTTTTTTACTTCTCTGCCTGGAGAAACGCGGCCTCGGCGCAGGCTTTCGCGAAGCTCTATACAGATAGCCTGGGGCGGAAATATTCCGGTCTGAAGGAAAATGAGGCGGCCGAGAAAACTGCTTCGCCAGCGCTCGGGGAAGTGGAGCAGGTGTACACCACGAACGAGGGGCCAGTGGTGATTACCACGCGCGGCAGCCGTGTGTTTGTTGCAGAGAGTTTTCCGCTTGATATGGCGCGAAAACTGTCGGCGTTGATTATGAATGCGCAGGGCAGCGGCGGATTGAAGATGGCGCGCGCAGTGGGGCAGGAACATGCTCCGATGGTGCGGTCGGCTTCGTATTCCAAGCAAGCACCGCGCCCGACTTACAAACTAAGCCGGTCGAATGTAACTCAGGCGCAGGCGGGGCCGGAGCAGGAAGCTGGCAGCGCGCTTTCAGGAAGCATGGTGCGCTTTATGGCCAACTGCGGCGTGCTGAAAGCTGCTGTTGACGGTGCGATTGCCGGAATCAAATAGCTGGAATTGCGTTGAACGAAAAAGACCGGATGATTGCCGACTCTCAAGCGATGTAAGCGAATACATTCGGTTTCCACTATTCACCAAGGTATGACTTCCGGATTGGCGACCACTCGAGCGCAATGTCGGCAACTGATCGAAGTGACGTTCTACTCGCAATGCTCACTCAACCCGAGGTCCTTCGCTTTGGGCAGAAACTCTCTTGGAATTGATTTGATGTAACCGCTGTCGAACAGTTCATCCAAGCACTTTGGCTGATGACCATGATCTTTGGAATACGCCGCAAATACGTCACGGATTGCTTTTGTGTCTTCTGCGAGTACCGTCGCTCTCGCTCTTTCCTCAGCATGTCTTTGAACGCAAGATAGAGCTATGGCGATCACAGCAAGACCAACCAGGCACGTTCCAGCGATGATCCATCGTTTGACCGAAGTGCTCATTCTATTCTGAGTTGCGGATCGAGCCTGCAACTGCAGTAACAGAAAGACGTCAGTCTTCCGCTCCACGCTCGCGCGGAATGGAAGATTCTCGTGAACTACTAAGAAGATGAGCTGATCGAAATTGAATCTAAGCTCGGAAAAAAGCGAGCGGGCCGGTGTGAATTTGCCCGATCGTAGTGGCTGTTCCGCAGTTCTGAGTCCGTGACCGGCAAACGTGGAGAGGACCGTTTCATGGGTTCGGGAAGGATTGGCGACAACACAGTCGGAGTGAGTTCCTTAAAGGTCATTCTGTACTGGAGAGCTTCTCTGGGCGCGTTCATCGAGTTCCGGGCCATTCAAATGGATGCTCCAGCAGTTCGCGGGCCTGATTGTCCACTGCAGAAGTGACATGCCGTAGAATGGGTTGCGCCTTACATACACGATTGATAGAAGTCCGAGCGATCGGAAGGAGTTTACATGCGTAAGTTGATGACGCTGTTCCTTGCGGGGGCGGCAGTGTTGGTAATGTTAGTTGTTGTCGCGTGTCGCGAATCGACTCCAAGTTCCGCAGCAACTCCCACTCAGGCGCACAAAGCCTTTTCCCCAGCTGCTGATCTTTTTATTAATGCGAGTGCGGTGAGGGCCAAAGACGGCAGAATCGTAATTGAGGGCACGACGAACCTTCCAGAAGGATTGAAACTCTGGGTGAATGTCGAGGAAGGCAAGCTACCTCTCGGCGCTCCAAAGTCGATCGCAGGTGATGATCATGTCGTCGTTCACGACGGACGTTTTGCCACTCAGCCGCTGTGGATGGCAGTGCCAAATACGAAATTCACAAAGGCCGGTTGGCCCGCTGGTGTGGAAGTCGATCACCGGGATGTTCCGTTTCCGGCACGCGGTTTTAAGGTGCATTTCCAGTCTTATTTCAACGGCGCCTGGCAGAGTAAGGACATCATCGCAGCTGTCGGTGGAGAAGGCGCGAAAGCGCTCAAAGGAAACATTCTCAAGGTGGAGAACCCAGACGTAATCGATAGCAGCAAAACCGTCGATTACACGCCTACTCTCACGTTCCCTGCACTCTCGCCCGAGGCGAAAGCAATCTCGATGGTTAGGTCCGCGATTATGACCGTACCCGACCAAGGCAGATCCACTGGCGATGTTCAGGCTGTAGTCGATATGTTCATGGTCAGCCCAGGCCTCAGCGTTGCCAACAGTTGGGACGCGAAGAGAAACGGCACCAGTACTTACATGGTGTCATTCGACTTCATTAATGGCGCTGCTGGTGAAGAGCAGGCGCTCTGGCAGGCAGACCTCGTCACCGGTAAGGTGAAATACGTAAACGAGAACGGTAAGTTGTTCAGCTGGGCACCTAGCTACTAGACAGCCACATAGTTCAGACAGGCCACGATCCCGCCGAATTCGGCGGGATTTGTGGCCGGAATGCTGATCCGGAAATTGGGCAGCTTGGCCTGGGCAATTGTAGACATCGCGGTTAACACGTCGGTGATCTTAGAAGCTGAGGAGAAAGTCTCGCTGCTGAAAATCAACGAAATTCGGGATTAGCGCCCGTATCACCGGCTATACGGACATAATCGTTTTTGACATCGCCAGCACCGCTTACCCCGCCATCTCCGCTGCCTTTTGCAGATCATTTCCCCTGCGTGGCGCAAACTATCGCCAGAGCAATCCATATCGCAACAATTGGGGAATTCATGCTGATCCCAGATATCAATCCCGCACCCGTCTGCAAACGCTCCCAAACCGGCACGGCACTCAAGCGTTGCCGCGATGCCTGGCAGCGCGCTTACGATGCCGTCTATGCCGAGTCCATCGAAGGTGGAGAGGACGAAGACGACTCCATCGAAGAAGCACAACAAGCTGCCTCGATGGCATATTGCAGTGCCCTGCCGGTCCTCCTTGATCAGGATGGCGTTCGAAACTTCATCTCTTGTGTAGCTCACGGCGTTCTCATCAGAGCCATCGATGAGGACGTTTCGGGCCGACTCCTCTACGCCGCGCAAGTGGCAATCACCGCTCTTCCGCGCCAGCCCAGGCCAGCCAAACCTCTAAAGAAACCGCGTACCCCTCCCCCCTCCCCCGCAAAAAACAAGCTCGGGTAACCAACTTCATCCTGCAACCTGAATGGAATCAGTTCGGCCAAAAATGGCCTATATACCTATTGGTAAATACAAACCATCGATTTAGTGCTGCGAAAAGGCCGTTCTCAGCACGTTTTTGGGCACAAAAGAGCCTTCACGGATGTGTCGCCGGCTATACGGAAGTAATCTTGTGGTAATGCTTCAATGCACCTGACCACATACCAGGTCCGCCTGCCTCTGCAGGTTGGTGGCTATGCGTCGTCTTTAACTACGGCGTACTCCTCCAGCAGGACCGCGACCAACACCGCAGTCGGTATGGCAACCATGGCGCCGAGAATGCCGGCCAATGCGGAGCCGATCAATAACGAAACGAGTACTGCCAGGCCGGGGAGATTGAGGCGGTTCTGCATGATGCGCGGAATAAGGAAAGAATTTTCGATCCATAGATAGATTGCATAAAACACCGCCACGCCAATCACGCTTCCCCACGAGTCGATTGATGCTGAAAGCAGCGCCAGCGAAATTCCAATTGCTCCGCCCAGAACCGGAATCAGGTTCAGCGCTCCCATAAGAACCCCGAGCGCGTAGGCATAACGAACCTTCAGAATCACGAAGGTGAGGGTGCTGCAAATCCCGAGTATGAGCATCAGGCTGCCCTGGCCTACGAGCCACTTGTCCATGCGAAGGCGCGCGCGCTGCAGCGTCATGTCGAGACGATCGCGGCCAGCAAGTGGAACGAATGACAGAAACCAGCCGTAGGCGTGCCTGCCTTCAAGGATGAAATAGACGGTGAGGATGACGCCCATTGCGATGCTGAAGAGCGCGCTCGCCCAGTTCTTGATAGAAAGCAAAAGACCGGTCGCGGTGTTGCTGATCACGCTCTGCAATTCCGAGCCGATGTTACCGCCGAGAAAGCCCTGAAGAATCGGAATGCGCCGCAGGCGGTCAAGAAGCGCGGGGAGACGCGTAGGCATTTCGCGTCCAAATTCCTGAAGATCTCCGATGACCGGGGGCAGGGCAAGATAGCCGAAGCCCACAATCGCGCCTGCCATCAATAGCAGAAGAAGCAGAATCGCCGATCCCTTGAAGGGACGATAGCGGCCTATCCTGATTCCGCTCGTCCCCGATACGAGCGGAGAAAGCACTACTGCAAAGAGCGCGCTGACGTAGAGGAGCACAAGCTCCTTGCGCAAGACCCAGGCCAGGTAGCACCCCAGCGCAAGCGCGAATGCAAAGACGATCCCCCTGCGAACACTTATCTCAGTTCTTTGAAGATCTGTCATTTGCTGTCTTGACTACTTGTCTCCATTAAGAATTTGGCCCGCGATTGCGCCAAGCAGCCCTCCGCCAACACCTGCTGCTGCCGTGTTGCGAGAAGACTCGCCGTGCGGAATGTACTCGTAGATTTTATGCGCAAGGCGCGAAATGGGCAGCGTCTGCAGCCACACTCTTCCTGGTCCCTGCATTACTGCCAGGAACAGGCCATCGCCGCCGAAGATCACATTGCGAATGCCCGGAACGGTGGTGATCTGGAATCCTACCGATGCCTGAAAAGCACCTACGTGGCCGGGATGAACGCGCAAAACTTCGCCTGGCGCCAGATCTTTGACGATGAGTTCGCCGCTAAGCTCAAGCCACGCGGTTCCCTGCCCGCTTAGGCGCTGCAGCAGAAATCCATCGCCGCCGAAGACGCCGGCGCCGAGCGACTGCTGAAAACCTACACCAATAGTGACCTGCGGAGTGGCGCAGAGAAAGCCGTGTCGGTGCACCATGAACTCCTGTCCGGGCACCACCTCTACCGGCACAATGTGGCCGGGGACTTTGGTAGCGAAAGCGACTTCGCCCGGCACGCCGTAAGCGCGGTATTCAGTCATGAAAATGCTGCCCCCGCCTGCTACGCGCTTGAGAATTCCAAATAGTCCTCCGCCGCCACCCATTTGAGTGTGCGTCGCCATTTGAATGGAAGCTGTCATCCACGAGAGCTCGCCGCTCTCAGAAAATACGCTTTCGTTGGGGTCGAGCTGTATTTCCAGCACCGGCATTGTGGTGCCCTGAAGTTTGGCCTGCATAGAAAGCCTCCTGTAAGGCAACAGTGTACCCGCACCGGAGACAAATAATGCTGGAAAGAAAATGAAAAATGAATTTGAGGTCAGGACAGGTGGGCGGACCCGGAAACCGCGGCTCCGTCCGGGGCCTCGCCGCCCGCAGTGTCTGGATTTGTAGAAATCCTCTCAATAGAAGGAAATCGGCAGCTCCGACAAACCATCTCCTACCAGGCCAGTAATTCATCTCCTGATGAGGGTGAAAGAAATGTAACCGGCGGCGGATCGGGCGGCAGCGAATCGGCGAAGCATTGAATCGTTTCGGGGCCCATTTGCCGCGCGAGCACCAATGCCTGCTCTGCCTCGCGAAGCACGACGACGGGCGAACGGCCCAGGCTGTTGGCCAGGCCAAAACATGCGGAGAGGCGAATGGACTCGCGGCCTACCCGGAAGGGCCGGCTGAATACATCCATGCGCAATCGCTCTGCGAGCATCAGTGCGTTGTTCATGCCGCAGCCGGGAAGCACGATCAGAAATTCATCTTTGCCGAGCCGCCCCAGCGCGTCGTAGCTGCGCAGCAGACGCGCGGTGCGCACAACAATCTGGCGCAATAATTCGTCGCAGGCTTCGGCGCCCAGGCGCGAGTTCCAATGACCGAAATCGTCAATATCAAACAGCAGAATGCAGAGGGCATTCTTCAGGCGCTGCACGCGATCAGTTTCCCTGAAGAGTATGGCAAGCAAAGCTTCTCTGTTGTACACACCCGTGAGCCGGTCGAGTTGCGCATTGGCCGCTGCTGCTTCACGTAAAGACTCGAGATCCTGCGCAATGCCGTGCCAGCGCAGTGCAAGATCGAAGCGCAGCCGCCAGTAGGAAGGCTCGGTGGAGCGGAGAATGATGTCATCGATCACGCCTTCGTGCAATCGATCAGCCCATTCGCGGGTGACAGAACTGCTAATGAGAACAATTGGGAAGCGCTTGCCCGCGGGATCTGCGAGAACCGATGCCAGCAGCTGGCCAATGGGGACGCCGGGCAGCATGTCGTCCAGCACGGCAAGCGCAGGTGCATGATGCGCGCTCATTGCCTTCAGAGCGGACTCGGCGGAGAGCACGACTTCAACACGGTCCCCCGCGGCCGCAAGAACCGGCTCTAGGTCGGCAAGCAATGCAGGTTCATGCGAGGCAAGCAGAAATACGGGAGGGTTTGTGACGAGCATCTGTGAGAGCCTCCTTAACGGATGCATCGGCACAGATTAAAAAAAAATGAGGGGGATCAGCGAGTTTCTTAGAATGCCGTAATCACTGAAGTGCTGCCGAAGGTAATGGCTGACTTTGCGGAGCGCCTGGCCGTCCAAACCAATTCAATAGGCTCTAACCGCTTCCGCAGTCCGCAGAAGACCTCGATCCAGTCTCTCATCTGCGCGCGGCTTGATAACTTCCTCGGACTTCCGAGTTCAGAGGCGATCTACGTTTCTGCTTTGTCATTCCCACAGTGTCACCGTCTAGGTATATTGCTAAAAGGAGTTTCCCCGACTTCGGAGGTCATGCAGTGTCACGAGCATTTCGTGCGTTTTTCCTTCTTTCTGCGATTGCTGCACTCAGCATGGTCGGGTCAGGGCAGGCGGCACACTCCCCGCAATTGATGGCGGCACATTCCGTCGCAGCGCCGCCAATCACAGTTGGCGAGTCCATGGTTCCGCTCTATGGACCATGGAAATTTAAAATCGGCGACTCTCCTTTAGATCCGGTGACGCATACTCCGATCTGGTCAGAGCCTGGCTATGACGATTCGACATGGGAGACAGTGGACCTGAAACCGGCGCAAGGTGCGGCGGACCCATTTACCCGTGATCCGCGATACGTTCCCGGATGGACAACGAAAGGCCACGCGGGATACTGGGGCTGGGCATGGTATCGCATTCGGATATCGGTAGAGGCGAGGCCGGGCGAACGGCTGGCACTGGCAAACTTCGGATGGGTAGATGACGCCTACCAATTTTTTGAAAACGGTGTACAGGCAGGTAGCTGGGGCAAGTTTCGAGGGCCCGGCGATGCGCCGGTAGCCTTTTTCACGCAGCCTGCAATGTTTGTATTGCCGCAGTTTCGCTCCGTTGCCCAGCCGGGGCAGGATGGCGCCGAGCGCGGCGCGCCTGTCACTGAAGTGCTGGCATTTCGTGTCTGGATGGGACCCGTGCGGCTTTCGCATCACCCCTTCTCCGGCGGATTCCATTACGCACCGGTGCTGGGCGAAATCAGCGCGCTCTCCGAAGAAACACATGCGGCATGGCTGGAACTGATACAACAGTACGCATTTTCCGGTTTTTTGAGTGGCGCGTTTCTTTTACTAGCCGTCGTCGCCGCAAGTCTGATCCTGTTTGACCGCTCGGACCGGTTGTACCTGTGGGTGGCCTCCGCCCTAATGTTGTCGACGATACGCGAAACCATTTTTTCATTAGCTAACTGGACTCAGCTGGTGAGCATTCGAGAATTTTTCCTGGCCCTCGAGGTCTTTATCGCTCCGCTGGCAATCGGCGTGTGGGCGATAGTGTGGTGGAAATGGTTTCAGTTGCGGCGCCCGGCGTGGGTCCCAAAAGCGATCGCCGTACTAACAGCGCTCTACATGCTATTCGAGCTATTGGGAGAAAACCTGTTCTACGACATCCCAAAGTCGGCGAGCGAGGTCTTTCACGCCTCCTCTGGAGTTGTGCGGCTGGGGCTGCTTGGATTGCTTGCGCTCATTGCGGGCAAAGGAATTCGCGAACAAGGCAGAGAAGGATGGCTGGTGTTTCCCGCCGTTGTCCTGATGGCATTCGCACAGTTTCAGACCGAGTTGATCAGCCTGCATATGCACGGAACGTTTTTCGCCTTCGGCACCGTTTTCTTTTACAACGAAGCTGACGATATGGTTCTGGCTGCGGTGATTGCCTTGTTGCTGTTGCGCCGCCTCGTGTTATCGATCCAGAGGCAGCGGCAAATGGCTCTTGACGTCAAGCAGGCGCAGGAAGTGCAGCAGATGTTGATACCTAAAGAACAGGCTCTGATTCCGGGGTTGACGATTGAAACCGTGTATCGCCCGGCGCGCGAGGTTGGCGGAGACTTCTTCCAGATCGTCCAACACCCCACGGATGGAAGTGCACTCATCGTATCGGGCGACGTTGCGGGAAAAGGTCTGAAGGCAGGAATGCTGGTGGCGTTACTGGTGGGAGCCATCCGCACGGCGACAGATATGAATTTCGATCCAGAGTTCGTATTAAGTGTTTTAAATAGACGATTGGTTCGTCGGGGAGATGCACAGGCGACCTGCCTTGCTCTGCTCATTGGCGTCGACGGTGCGGCGATTTTAGCTAATGCGGGGCACATTCCACCGTACTTGAACGGCAAGTTCGTGGATATAGAGGGAGCCCTCCCATTGGGCACGATCGAAGTTGCAAAGCCTTCGGTGATGCAGTTTCAACTGGAACCGGGCGACACACTTATGCTGGTGTCCGATGGCATTGTGGAGGCGACGAACCTTCAAGGCCAGCTCTTCGGTTTTGAACGCATTCACGAGTTGCTGCGCGCGGAGATTACCGCTGCAGATTTAGCAACCGCGGCGCAAGAGTTTGGCCAGGAAGACGACATCAGCGTCATCTGCGTTAATCGAACAGCTGTGCTGGAACCTGCCGGCGCTTAAACACTTGCGGGAATTCGGGTGCGGGCTGAACCCCTACCCTTCGATTCTTTTGGGCTCGAGCAGTTTTGGATTGGTGTAGACCCAAGCACACAGCAAAGCGGCGTTCTCATCAAGAAAACGCCGCCTTTTAATGCTCACAAAAGTTCACGTAAATTCAGAAACTGCACTAGTCGACGAAATCGACTTTAGGTTCAATGGGAATCACGCCGCGCTCATATCCAAGGTCGAGCAGTTTGCGAATGGCATCGCGGCCGTCTTGACCGTAGTCGAGTGTGCGCTCGTTTACATACATGCTGACGAAACGGCTGGCGAGAGTCGTGTCAAGATCGCGCGCAAACTGCATGGCGTACTCAAGTGCCTGCTCGCGATGGTCGAGCGCGTGCTGAATGCTGTCGCGCAGCGCTTTTGAGATGATCTTGTGCTTGTCTGCGCCGAGTGAGCGGCGAATGGCATTGCCGCCGAGCGGCAGAACCAGGCCGGTTGTTTCCTGCCACCAGATGCCTAAATCTAGAACCTTGTAAAGTCCGCTGGTGTTGTAGGTAAGTTGGCCTTCGTGAATGATAAGTCCGGCGTCATAGGTTCCGGCAAGGATGGCAGGAATGATTTTGTCGAAGGGTACGGTTTCCGTTTCAACATTGGGATTGAAAACCTTAAGTGCCAGGTAAGCCGTAGTCAGGGTGCCGGGGACGGCAATCTTAATATTGTCGAGATCGGAGGGCGATAACTTGCGGCTGGACACGATCATCGGACCGTACCCCTCACCTACGCTGCCGCCGCAACCCATGATGGTGTAGTTGTCCTGTACGTATGGGTAGGCATGAAAGCTGATGGCGCTTACATCGTAAAAGGCTTCTTCGCGGGCGCGGCGATTAAGAGTTTCAATGTCGCAGAGGGTGTGGCTAAACCGATAGCCGGGTACGCGGATTTTGTTGGTCGCCAATCCATAAAACATAAAGGCGTCGTCAGAGTCGGGGCTATGAGCAATGGAGATATCGATAATGCCATCGGTGACGGCATGTTCGGTTTGATTCGTGGTGGCCACTGGGGTGGAGTCCTTTCAGAGCACTTACAAAAAGCAGGTGAACAATGGTTAGATGCGACTAGAGCCTGTTATTAACGCGATAACGCTGCAATCCAGATGCAACCAAAGCCGCGGCGGCGATTTTAAGCAGGTCGCCGGGGATGAATGGAACCACAGCGGACGCCAGAATGGCTTGCGCACTGGCGTGAGTGAAAAGGTTGAGCCAAAGCGCGCCGCAAGCCAGGATAACGCCACTGCCAACGGCGGCGCTGAGCGCAGCTCCGGTGACACCGCGACCAACCCGGCGCCAGAGTATCGCCGTAATCGCGGCGGCCAAAGGATACGACAGCAGATAGCCGCCGGTGGGTCCGAGTAAATGGGCCAGCCCGCCGAGCGCCGGCACTGGAGCGAATACCGGCAGGCCGAGCGCACCTTCAGCCAGATAAGCAACCATGGCTCCGGCAGCCAGGCGGGGCGACATGAGGAGCCCAATCAGCAGAACGGCGAAGGTCTGCAGGGTGAGCGGAACGGGCGTGAAGTAGAGCGGCAGGGCAATGTGGGAGCAGATGGCCAGTAACAGGCTGCTCGCGACGATGATCCCAACGCTGCGAACCCAGGCTGCCGGCCTGCTGGCTGCGCCGGTCATGATCGGTGCCGATAACTCGTTGCTCAAGAGAATTCCTCCGGAGATGACTAGATCACTTCAAATCCCAAGAGTTCGCGATGCTTCCCGGATTGGGAACCACTTTCAAACCCCTTGCAGGTGTTCAAGGCTCAATTTCCAAATCGATCTCATGGGCCTCGGGCGAAGCAGCGGGCTCGTTCCGCAACTTCTTACGCTGGAGCCAGATATGGCGCGTAAGTGCTCCTGCGACAAACAGAAGCGCCCCCAGGGAAACGAGAAGGCCAATCATTAACCAAAGCATAGTTGCGAACCACCCAAGGATATCAGACGGCTTCGAGCGTTCCCGCCGGGACAGTAGTAAATGGAATGACAATTGGAGCCACCAAAAAACGGGCCAGACGTATCGAAACGGGTCTATGATGGAATCGCTATTGGCTTGCGGCAATTTGCCAACCAATGACGTCTATAAGTTAGTGGGTGCTTTATCCGAGTGAACGCGCCGGCTTGGACTTGCGGGTTGACAGTTCAAATGAACTGGACCTGACCAAGCAGCCGGGACCGAGCGCCTAACCAGTACCAGCTCATAGCAGCAGAAAGGGGTTTTCCCCATGAGAAGTCGCCTGGCATTTCAGCTCGCATTCGCTGGCATGTTGGTTTTGCCGGTCACAGCATTTGGCGCCAATACTACAACCGCCCCACCGGTTACACGGGCGCAGATTGTCCGCCTCAGCCTGGTTGAAGGAGACGTGCGCATTGCGCGCGACGAGCAGCAGGGCCAAGCCAGAAATGCGGACTGGGAAAAGGCGATCAGCGGCCTTCCGCTCGAATCCGGATTCAGCCTGGCAACCGGCGATGGACGCGCGGTGATTGAGCTGCAGGATGCCTCGACGTTGTACATGGGGCCGAACTCGGTTCTGGTCATGAACGATCTGACGACGACTGGCAACGCACCCAACACTGAGATAGGTTTGTTGTCGGGAACCGTGACTCTTCACGTTCATTCGATCTTTGCCGGGGAGCACTTTATTCTTCGCACGCCTACCGATACGATGGCTGTGCCCTATCCCGATCGTAATGACGTTCGTGTTACCGCCTATATGGATGCCTTGGCCCTTACGCCGCTCACGGCGGGGACGATAATGCCGAGCAAGACTGGTGTTCAGACCAGTGACGCGGGCCAGACTCTCTACTATCGCGCAGGAAAACCCGTGACCGTTGCCGACAAAGGCGACCAGGCGGCCATGACGGATTGGGATAAGTGGGTGGCCGACAAGTACACGCAGCGCGTCGCCGCCTATTCGACCGTGATGAAGGAGTCGGGCCTGAAGACATTGGTTCCGGGTCTGGAATCGTTGCAGGGCAAGGGCAAGTTTGTTGATTGCGGCGAATACGGCAAGTGCTGGGAGCCTCCAGCGCCTGCTGCAGCTGAAGCGCAGGCAATCCATACGGCTGGAGCAGCTGCCCTTACGGCCTCGACGGATTCGAATGCCAGCGGCGGCTCATCGACGCAGCCTGTTGTTATTCGCAAAACATCTTTAGCACCGATGCAGAGCACTGCCGGCATGGGCGGGGGGTTTGACTCCTACTTCCCCTGCGGACCTGATTCGTACTACTACCGCATGATGATGTACCAGAACGGCGGCATGATGCCGATGGGCTATGGCATGGGCGGGTACGGCATGGGTGCGTACGGCATAATGGGCGCTTACGGCAGCGTGTATGACCCTTGGAACTGGGCGGTCTGCCACTCCGGCAGCTGGATTTTCCAGGACAATCGCTATCTGTGGGTGCCGGGCAGCCAGATTCAATATCAGCCGCCCGTACAGTGGGTAAAGTGGGCCGGCAAGCAGGGCTTTGTACCGATTCATCCGCGTGATGTCGCCGGGAAGACTCCGGTGAACCTGCAGAATGGCATTATCGCTCGCGGCAAGAACTCGCAGATTGCCGGTCCGATCAAAATTGATAACGGCAGCCCAGTGAAGATTCTCAATTCACCGCCGCGCGGTTTCAGGGAAGGCTATTCCATCTCCCTGGCAAAGAGCGATTCGCCACATATGACGGGCCGCATGTTGGGAGTGGATGGCAGCCAGAAGTCGCCGATCCAGGGTAACGCGCGCTCAGTGCCAATCTCGTTCGATCACGGTTCGCGGAGCTTTATGGTGGCGCGGCCGGTTGGCGGCTCCAATACCAGAACCGTAAACGAGCCTGTTGGCAGCTTCCTGGTGCGTTCAGGAACAGGCGGCTTTGGCGGACCTGTGGGTTACCATCCTGGCGGTGAACCCGGTGGGCGCGGCAACATGGGCGCTCTCAACGGAGGCGGTGGCGGCCAGTTCCACGGCGGCGCGGTGTTTAACGGCGGAAGCCAGCGAGGCGGCGGAGAGATGGGCGGCAACGGCAACTTCGGTGGCGGTGCACGTTCGGCAAGCGCTTCGCCAAACGGCGGTGGCGTGAACATGGGCGGCGGTGCCAACATGGGCGGCGGTGGCGGTGCAGCACCCTCCGGTGGTGGTGGCGGCGGCTTCGGCGGCGGCGGCGGTCACATGGGTGGCGGTGGCGGAGGCGGTAATATGGGCGGCGGCGGTGGCGGAGGCGGCCACGCATCTCCTTCACCAAGCCACTAACCACTAAGTTCACTTTTCAGAGGCCGAGGGTCCGCGTGGACTTTCGGCCTTTTCATTTCCAGACGGCGACTCTAGGCCGGGTGAATGCTGGCCTGCAGCCAGTCAAGATAAGCGTGGCTTCCAGATTCCACCAGCAGGACTAGAAATTCCGGCGTCTGGTAGGAGTGCAGCTCGCGCAGACGGTTTTCGAGCGCGGGTAGCTGGTCCAGCGAAGTCTTAATCATCAGCATCGTCTCATTGGACGTTTCGATCTGGTCATGCCAGCGGTAGATGGAATGGATTGCGGGCAGCAGGGTTGCGCAGGCGGCCAGCCGCTCCTCCACGAGAGTGCGGCCGATTCGGTTGCCTTCCTCTGCACTGACGACGGTAGTCATAACTATGCGAGCGGACAACGCAGGTTCGAGCATGAGTCCCTCCAGCATGAAAACGAATCTGCACACACTCTACGCCCGATTCGGAACCGTGGAGCACTTCGTTTGTAAAACAAATGCGGCATTCCTGCATAGGAAAAACCTTGCGCGCGGACGTGTCTGCTTGCTGTTCCTCGTGCGGTAAGGCAGTATGGAATTTGCGGCTTGTGAATTTGTAACTCGTGGAGTAAGCGATGAATTCATCGATCAAGTTTGGAACTTCAGGATGGCGCGCCATTGTGGCCGAAGAATTTACCGTGGCCAACATTCGTCTAGCGGTGGCTGGAATTGCGGTCTACGTCAAGTCGCAACCCCAGCCGCATCGCGTGCTGGTAGGCCGCGATCCGCGCTTTCTGGGCGAGAGCTTTGTAGCGGAAGCTGCGCGCGTGCTGGCCGGCGCGGGCGTTACGCCAATCGTGATTCCTGAAGCTGCACCCACTCCAGCGATTGCCCATGCCGTGCGCATGCTCAAAACCACGGGCGCCATCAACTTCACCGCTTCTCATAATCCGCCGGAGTATAACGGCATCAAATATTCGTCTCCAGATGGCGCGCCCGCGTTGCCGGAAGTGACCAGGCAGATTGAAGCCGCCATTGCTGCGATGCCGGACGGATATGTGGTTCCCAAAGCAGAGCCGCCTGCCCGCGGATTTGAAACCACGGATGTGAAGCCGGCGTTTCTCAAGCGACTCGGCGAGCTGGTGGATCTGAAAGCAATCGCCAGGTCGGGCATTAAATTGGTCTACGACCCGTTTTGGGGCGCAGGGCGCGGATACAGCTCCGATCTGTTGCGCGACGCTGGTGTAACGGTTGCAACGGTGCACGATTATCGCGACGTGCTCTTTGGCGGCCATGCGCCGGAGCCGGATGATCACCTGCTGGGAGATGCAAAAGAGAAAATGCGCGAGATTGGCGCGGCCATTGGCATTGCAACCGACGGCGACGCGGACCGCTTTGGCATTGTGGACGGCGACGGAACGTTTATTCAGCCAAACTACGTGATTGCGCTGCTGCTGGACTACCTGGTGGAAACGCGCGGCTGGCGCAACGGCGTGGCCAAGAGCGTGGCGACAACCAACCTGATCAATGCCGTTGCTGAACATCACAACGTGCCGCTGTATGAAACGCCGGTCGGGTTCAAGTACATTGGCGAACTGATTCTTGAAGACAAGATTGCAATTGGCGGCGAAGAGTCCGCCGGCCTTACCATTCGCGGCCACGTGCCGGAAAAGGATGGAGTGATCGCGGGCCTGCTGGTGGCGGAAATGGTGGCCACGCGTGGCAAGAGCATCGGCACGCAATTGAACGAGCTGTTTGCCAAGGTTGGTTCCTTCTATCCGGTTCGAGAGAACTTCCGCTTGACCCCGGAGGTGAAAGCCGCGTTCACTGAGAAGTTGAAGACTGATCCAACTGAGCTGAGCGGCCGCAAGGTGGTCAAGGTTGTTCGAACGGACGGCCTGAAGCTGATTCTCGAGGATGGATCGTGGGTCTGCTACCGGCTTTCCGGCACAGAACCGGTTGTAAGAGCCTATACAGAGGCACGAAGCGAGCACGATATGGAAGCTCTCAAATCGGCTGCTGAAAAATTTGTACTGAGCTAGTCCTAAACCTAGACGGAATTAATGCCCGAACAGAAACTGCAATTCGAAACGCCCACGCCGACCGTCGAGCCGCTTTCAAAGCGCGAGCGAATGATTGAGCTGGCCAGGCGCGGGTGGCGCCAGGTAGGGACAGCGGTGGCCGTGTTGCTGGCCGCCCTTCTGATGTGGCACGTGATCAACGGCAAGCATGGCCTCTCCGTGTGGCACCAGAATCATACCCAGGACCGCGAGTTGCAGAAGCAGATTAACGACATCCAGCAGGAAAACGCGCAGATGCGCAAGCAGATCGATCGGCTTAAGTCCGACCCCGACGCCATTGAGCATGAGGCTCGCGAGAAACTCCATTACGCAAAGCCGGGCGAAGTTATCTATGCCCTGCCGGATGTGCCGCTGAATCCGCCACAGACTTCATCAGGGAAATAGGCTTTTCGCGCAATTCAGTCGGAAATCGCGCATTTGTTCAGACTCCGCAGTTTTCGTTTTGCGTGGCGGTAGATCACATGGATGAGGGCAGAAAGCACGGAACTCCTTGGCAGGATGACGAACTCGATGCCATCGTCGCCGATTATTTCGACATGCTCACCGCTGACCTCGCTGGCCTGCCATACGTCAAGTCCAGACATAATGCGGCGATCATGGCGCAAATCGGTCGATCCCACCGATCGGTAGAGTTTAAGCACCAAAACATCTCCGCCGTGTTGGAGAAACTCGGGCTTCCTTGGATTCCAGGCTACATTCCTAAACACAACTACCAAAATTCCATCTTTCCAGCAATTGACCGCTACCTTTCCGATCATCCGACTGTTTTTCAAATTGTTCCGAAGATGCCTGCGCAACCAGTAATGCCTTCCGATGTATTCGTAGAACCTCCCGCTCGGAAAGAGGTTGATCGCAAAACCCCGATAGGGCTCGAACGCCTGATCAGGAAGTTCGATCCTGTCGAAAGAGACCATCGCAATCGGAGTCTAGGCAAAGCAGGGGAGGCCTTTGTACTCGAAATTGAACAAAGACGACTTGCAGGGGCCGACCGAGCGGATTTGGCCAAAAAAGTCCGCTGGGTGTCGGTCGAAGATGGAGATGGGGCCGGCTATGATGTACTGTCCTTTAACCAGTTCGGCAGTGAGCGCTTGATCGAAGTGAAGACGACCAACGGTGCTCTGCGAACTCCTTTTTTTCTCACACGCAATGAAAAAGCGTTGGCCACGGAACGGGCTTCAGATTGGTGCATTTATCGAGTTCATCTATTCGCTATGACCCCTCGAATTTTCTGCATATCGTCTCCGCTCGAGAAGGCAGTCATCCTTACGACGGAAACTTGGCGGGCGTCATTTTAGTCCGTAAGTGCCTTCGGTTCCTGAGCGCCCTATCATGGACGCGTGAATTGAGCCGATAACCAAATAGAGTGAAAATTTATGCGTAACCATGGATTGAGCGACCAGAGCTGCCTCGTGTTTTCAAACTCAATATCCGCTACACTACGCGCCGAAATCCTAGGAGATGACCAGCTGACTTGCCACAAGTGCGGCATTGCCGCGGGTGATGTTGATTCAGCAACGGGCATACGCGCGCGCCTGCACGTGGATTCCTTGGATAAAAGTAACGCCGGACAAGTGAAGATTTCCAATTTACAAGTTACTTGTTCAATATGTCTTCAGGGCGCGAAGTACATCACGACAAAGAAGCCGACGGCTATATGGCTGCTTTCACAAGTCCGGAGAGCAGATCAGGAAGATCAAAAAGAAGTCCTCAAGTGGCTTCTTAAGAAGTTCAAGGAAGTTTGAATCCGGGTCAAGGCATCGAGGATACTACCTGCGTTAGAAATCCACATGCACGCGAACTGAAGGAACGGACAACGGTCCGCGGTCGCGATTGTAGCCGGGATCATCGATGAACGAGCCGCCAACCATTGCGAAGAATCCGCGCCAAAGATGCGCGTTGTAGTACCACTCCAGAATATTTTCGCGGCCGTAGTTCAGATTTCCATCGCCGAGTAAAAAGCCGCTGCCGCCGTAATGCAGATAATTCTGGTGGTCGCGCTTGATGGCATTGGAGACTAACGCAACTCCCGCTTTATCGTTGGGCCGCGACCATTGGCTCCCCTTGTAATCGCCACCAACCTGAAACGTTTGCGCAACTTCTGTATAAGCAAAGGACTCGTTACGATCGTCGTTCCAGCCGAAACGCGCGAACAGACGCAAGTTGTCGGTCATTTCCTGCTCAGTGTTCAAGCCGAAACCGTACTTCACGGCGCCAAAGCGCTCGGTCTGCAGGATGTCAGGAACCGCGACTTTGCCGGCGAGGAACTGCTGCACGGACTGGCGGTAGTTGCCCATGTGCGCATTGTTCACGTAGCTGAGAACGCGGACCGCGCCGGGATGCTTGAGCTGCGCAGAAAAAAGCCCCTTGCGCAGCTCGAACTCCCAGTTCTGCCCGTGAGCCCGGCTGATGGCCCAATCGAGATCGAGTCCATTTGCAACCACAGGCATGGCGGCAATCGCGTAGCGCGCTGACCACGCGCGGTCGTCATACTCCAACACACCGGCCACTGTGTAGCCGCGCGTGTCGGCTGCGTAATCCCACGCGCCATTGTTCACGATGGTCCAGTTAGTGAACTGCAGATGACTGTCGGATCCAACGGAATTCAGGTCCATCACGTCGGGCATGCTCATCTTGCCCAGCCTGATTTCAAAGCGGCGCGCGGGTACACTTTTTGCGAGCGCAAACGGGCTGCGCTCCTGGTCGATCATTTCGTCTGTGAGGCCGATGACCTGGTGAATCTCACCGCGCGCCAGGTAAGGCGAAGAACCGAGATTCGGGTTGCGCACTACATCGACGTTGGTTACGCCCGCCAATCCCAACGCCTGCGAAATGCCGCGACCGCCAGCGTTTTCAAAATCAACGATGAAGTCGGTGTTGTAGCGCGTGTTCGCGTGCCACTGGTAGCCGAGATATAAAGTCGCGACCTCAGAGGCTTTGGTCTCGAAAATATTCCGCAGGCTGTTTGCACCCTCATAAGGCGAATGAAAATGACCATGCATCTGGAAAATGCTATTTGCCTGACCGGAAACCCAATAAGGTGCGCTCTCAGAGTGCGGCGTCATGGTTAGAATTGGATCAGCCGATGCTCCAGGCGCGCGTTGTGCCACTGGCTCTTGAGCGATGGCCGGTTTTGCCGCGGAAGCAAGCAGCACCAATGCGCACACCAGGACAGCCGAATTGGAGCGCTGCGAAAGCATGTTGAGGAATGGGGAGCGGCACATCTACAGCAATTCTAGCATTAACGTATGTTAATGCATTACATTCACATAAATTAAACAATGTTGCCCAGCCCGTCCCCGAATCAACCATACAGATCGTGTGGTTATCGTTGATTGCGGCGTCTTTAACGTTGCTTCAGGGTCGTGAGTTCCCCATCCGGCGCAATGCCCAGAAACTGCTGAAAAACTTCGTTCGACAGTAGACGTCCTCTGGGCGTCAGGCGGACTCGGCCATTGGCAAAGGTCAAGAGCTCGTCCTTTTCCAACTCTCTTACAACGTGTAAAGCCGCCGCGACGGCCCCGGCGCCAAACTCGCACTCAAGTTCAGCAACCTGCACACCGGCGTTCAAACGCAAACCGAGAAACCACGCTTCCTCATGCTGGCTGACGGGAGAGAGCCACGCCGTTTCCAGTTGATTATCGCCGGCAAGATAGGCGTTGAGGTCATCGGTATTTGACGAGCGTAGAACGTAGCTCAGGTCTGTAGAATCACCCTCTTCAGTCACAGCCCGCAGCATGGACGAAGCATCGAGTCCGAGGCCTAGGTAGGGCCGCCGCTGCCAATAACGCAGGTTATGAAGGGATTCAAAACCGGGCCGGCTGAAATTTGAAATCTCGTATTGGTTCAGGCCTGCTGCGGCCAGTACTTCAATGGCGCTCTCATACATGCGCGCGATCGTTTCATCGGAGGGAACAAGCTCTGCATGATAGCGAGCCCCACCGGCCAGCATCTCGCGACCCAGGCGGGAGTCTTCATCCACTTCAAGCATGTAAATGCTGGCGTGGGGAACAGCCGATTCGGTCAGCACTTGCAGCGATTCCTGCCAGGATGCCAGAGTTTGTCCCGCCAGGCCGGCAATCAGATCGACGTTCAAGTTGGTGATTCCGGCAGCACGCAAGCGGCTGAGATCGTCTGCCACGATGGCTCGGCTGTGCAGGCGCCCGCTTGAGTGCGCCTCGCGGTCAATGAACGACTGCACACCCAGACTGACGCGGTTTACTCCGGCTGCAGCCAACGCGGCGAGCGTTCCATCGGCAAGTTGCCCCGGCGCGCACTCTACCGTGATCTCGGCGCGCGGGTCTACGTCAAACCCCTCACCGATGGCTGCGAAGAGCCGTGCAATCAGTTCCGGGGCCAGCAGACTTGGCGTGCCACCACCGAGATAAATGCTGTCAACCGTGCGCGGCAGGGCGACGCCTGACTGCCCGGCCCTTTGGCCCGTGGATGCCATATCGGCAATGATGCGGTCTACATAACGAGCGTGCTCGCTGGCCGGGTAAACCCCTGATGCGAAATTACAGTACGTGCATTTCGACCGGCAAAATGGAATCGAAATATAAATTCCCAGCGCCTTGTCGCGGTCAACTGCCATAGGGAGATTGTTTCACGGTTTCGGGATCGCTCGGCAGGGCGCATCTATATGGAAGCGTGCAATCATTGACCTAGGAGGGCCGTTTGAAGACCTGGCCGATATTCGGCATTTTTGTTATCCAAGTTATCCTGCTACTCGCCCACTGGTTTCTATTTCACACATGGATTGAGTTTTGGGACGCTCCAAGCGCGGCCGCAGTGCTGATGCTCAGGATTACGCTGCTGGTGCTCGCCTTCAGCTTTGTCTTCGCCGCGCTGCTCAGCTTTAAATACTCCAACGCGCTGGTGACGATTATCTACAAGCTCGCGGCAGCGTGGCTTGGATTTCTGAATTATTTATTTTTTGCCGCCTGCCTGAGCTGGTTGGCCTGGTATGTGTGGGCAGCACTCAAGGTGAGCACGGACCCGCAAGCGGCACGCCCGTGGATTGCGGGCACGCTTGCGGCAGTTGCGATCGTCGCAGGCGTTTACGGCATGCTGAATGCTCGCGGAATTCGTACTCGCAAGATCTCAGTAACGCTACCGGGATTGCCTGAGACCTGGCGCGGCCGTCGCGCCGTGCTGATGAGCGACATCCACCTGGGCCATGTCAACGGAGAAAAGTTCAGCCGGCGACTGGTTGCGATGGCGCGCGCTCTAAAGCCAGACATCGTTTTCATCCCCGGCGACCTGTTTGACGGGACTGAGGTTGATCTCGATCACCTGGTGACGCCATTCAAGGAACTCAATGCACGCTTCGGCACTTTTTTCACAACAGGCAACCATGAAGAGTTTGGCGGGACAGCGGAGAAAGTTCGCGCGGTGGCGCGAGCCGGAATGCGCGTGCTGCAGAACGAAAAGATTCTTGTGGATGGACTTCAAGTTGGAGGCGTGCCGTGGGGCGACTCGCTCTCTCCCATTCGCCTGCAGGCCGTACTCGACAAAATGCAGTTCAGCCCTAAAGAAGCCAGCATTCTGCTGAATCATATGCCCAGCCGGCTGCCAATCGTTGAGCGCGCGGGCGTCAGCCTGCAGCTTTCCGGCCACACTCATGGGGGACAGGTGTTCCCGTTTACGTGGCTAACGCGCCGCGTGTTTGGCCGCTTTACGTATGGTCTGCATCGCTTTGGCGCGCTGCAGGTGTACACATCCACCGGCGCAGGAACGTGGGGCCCGCCGATGCGCGTGGGAACACATCCTGAGATCGTGTTGATTGAGTTCATCTAAAGGTGTTCTGATGGTTGTTCTGGATTTCGGTTGCTTTTGTTCGAAAGAGGAAATGCCATGGAACGATCGAGCATACGTCTTATTTCGTTTGTATTTTTAATTCTTATGAGCGGGACAGCAAGCACTGCGGTTGCTCAGCAAACGAACAAGCCCAAGCCTGCGGGCCCTGATCTGAACTTTCCTACCATTTTGTACGGCGCGGCTTACTACAACGAGTACATGCCCGGCGACCAGGGTGCGCGGCTTGAGAAAGACGTTGCCCTAATGAAGGCTGCGGGACTGAACGTAGTGCGCATGGGCGAATCCACGTGGAGCCTGTGGGAGCCGGAAGATGGCCAGTTCGATTACGCGTGGATGGACCGCATCGTAGACGCGATGAGCAAAGCGGGCATCAAGGTCATTCTCGGAACGCCCACTTATTCGATTCCAGCGTGGATGGCTCACCAGCATCCAGAAATGCTGGCGCGCTACTCTGATGGACGCCCGAACTCGTATGGCATGCGCCAGAATATGGACACCGACTCACCGGCGTACCGCTTTTATGCTGAGCGGCTGATCAGGCATATCGTTGCGCACTACAAAGACAATCCCAACGTGATCGGCTGGCAGCTCGATAACGAAACGTCAAGCTACAACGCTGCGAACAACGATGTGTTCATCGGGTTCCAGCACTATCTTGAAAAGAAATTTGTGACGCCTGAAGCGTTGAGCAAAGCATGGTTCCTGAACTATTGGGGCCAGAATCTGCACACGTGGGAGGACCTGCCCATTCGCGATGGGGCGCAGAGCACCGGCTACAAACTGGAGTGGTCGCGCTGGAGCCAGATGCGCGTAACGGATTTTCTGCGCTGGCAGGCTGAGCTGGTGCGCGAATGTGCGGGAGCCGGCCAGTTTGTAACCACCGATTACGGCGGCATGATGCACGCCGATGTAAACGAAGAGGCGATTGCCTCGTTCCTCGATATTCCTGCCGACAACATTTACCACGCCACGCAGGATCACTATGACGGCAGCCTGCAATCGATCCAGGGCGACTTTACGCGCTCACTCAAGCATGGCAATTTTCTGGTGACTGAGACCAACGCGCAAACAACGGGCTGGAGCTCTGCGTCGCAATTTCCACCATACGACGGGCAGATGCGCGAAGACGTGTATACACACATTGCCAACGGCGCCGACATGGTGGAGTACTGGCACTGGGCATCGATTGCGGCCAACCAGGAGACTTACTGGAAGGGTGTGCTGTCGCATGATCTGGAGCCGAATCGGCCCTACGCCGAGGTGAGCCGCACTGCGCATGAGCTTGAAAAGATCGGCCCGCATCTCGTCGGATTAAAGATTCATAACGACGTTGCCATCTTGTGGAGCCGCGATTCACTGAACGCAATCAGCCACATGCCGTTCTCATCGAACGCGGCGACGCCGGGGCAGTCTGGGCGCGCTAGTGCAGACTATGCCTCGCTGGTGCGGCAGCTGCACAATTCTCTTTATCGGCTCAACGTGGGTTGCGATTTTGTGTTCCCTGAGAGCGCGGATTTTTCGAAATACAAGCTGCTGATTGTTCCAGCACTGTATATCTCTGACGATGCCCTGCTCGAGAAGATTTCCGACTACGTGAAGAACGGTGGGCACGTAGTGATGACCTTCAAGAGCGGATTCGCAAATGAGAACTCTGCCGTACGCTGGGTGCGTGCGCCTGGACCGCTGCGCGAAGCGGCAGGATTCAGCTACCAGGAATTTTCAAATCTTGAGACGCCGCTGGCGCTGAAAGGCGATCCTTTCAACGCGGGGCCGGACAACCAGGTGAGCCACTGGGCCGAGTTCCTGATGCCGGAGCATGCAAAGGCGCTTGCCTATTACGATCATCCTTTCTTTGGCAAATGGCCTGCGATCACGGAGAACAGTTTCGGCGCGGGTACGCTGCTGTATGAGGGGACTTACCTGTCCGATGAGCTACAGACCGCGGTACTGAAAACTGAGTTGGGCAAGATCGGCCTTACAACTGCGGACCAGCAGTTGCCGGCGGCCGTGCACGCTCAACACGGCGTGAACCGGCTCGGCAAACGTGTTCATTACTTCTTCAATTATTCGGGCGCAGAGGTAAAGTTTCATTACACATACGGCGCCGGCACAAATCTGCTGGACGGTAAAGCTGTTACGGCGCAGGCCGATTTAACAATTGCGCCGTGGGATTTAGCTATCATTGAAGAATAATCAGGAGAAATTACTTTGAGTGATAATATTCCGCCGTTCCAACTGGGTGCGGATAACGTAATCCGCACCCATCTGACCGGATTCGGACTTTTGACGAATCCGCGCCTGAATAAGGGCACCGCGTTTACTGAAGAAGAACGCGATGCTTTTGCGCTGCATGGTTTGCTGCCGCCTCATATTGGAACGCTTGAAGATCAGCGTGAGCGCCGCAAGATTGCGCTCCACAATCGAGACACGAGCTTTGGCAAATACCGGCTGATGCGCGACCTGCAGGACAACGACGAAACTCTTTTCTACTCATTCATTGCCCACAACGTTGAAGAGCTGTTGCCCATTGTTTATACGCCAGCCGTCGGCGAAGGATGCCAGCGCTTTTCAGAGATATGGCGCAAGCCGCGTGGACTTTTTCTGAGTTATCCCAACAAAGCTCGCATTGAAAAAATATTGTCGCATCCACGCTACGACAATATTCGCTGCATCGTGGTCAGCGACGGCGAGCGCATTCTTGGCCTCGGAGACCAGGGCGCCGGCGGCATGGGAATTCCAATTGGCAAGATGGCGCTCTACACCGCGCTCGGCGGAATTCCTCCTGAGCATTGCCTGCCGATCCTGCTCGACGTAGGCACAGATAACGAATCGTTGCTCAACGATCCGATCTACATTGGCTGGCGTCACAATCGCATTCGAGGGCAGGAGTACGACGACTTTGTTGAAACGTTTGTCTCGGCGGTCGAGCATCGCTGGCCGCACATCCTGCTGCAGTGGGAAGATTTCGCCGGCGTCAATGCCTCGCGTTTACTTGAGCGCTATCGCGACAGGCTTTGCACTTTCAACGACGATATTCAGGGAACCGCAGCCGTTACCACGGCAACTCTGCTGGCCGCCGTACACGCCACCGGCAGGCCCCTGCGTGAACAGACGATTGCGATGTTCGGCTCTGGATCGGCTGGCATCGGCATTATTGAATTAATCATTTCTGCAATGAAAGATGAAGGACTGAGTGAAGCCGAGGCTGAAAAGCGCATTTACGCATTTAATCGATATGGGCTGCTTGTTGAAGGCGGTAGAGGAATTCGTCCGGAGCAGGCGCACCTGGTGCGGAAGCGTGAAGACGTGGCCGGATGGCAGCTCTCAGGTGGAGAAGACATTTCGCTGCTCGATGTTGTGCGCAACGCAAAGGTGACGGTGCTGGCAGGTGTTTCTGCGCAAGCCGGCGCGTTTACTGAAGAAGTTGTGCGCGAGATGGTTCGGCACTTCGAACGGCCAGTCATTTTTCCTCTCTCCAATCCCACCTCGAAATCGGAAGCGGTTCCTGCCGACCTCTTGCGCTGGACGGATGGCCGAGCGCTTGTTGGTAGCGGCAGCCCGTTCCCGCCCGTTGAAGCAAATGGCAAGATGGTCCGAATTTCACAGATCAACAACTCGTATATTTTTCCTGGACTCGCTCTGGGCATTCTGGTTTCGAAAGCGCGACGCGTAACTGACAACATGATCATGGCGGCAGCCAGAACGCTGGCTTCGCTGTCGCCCGCACACAACGACAAGAACGAAGCATTGTTGCCGCCGATCAGCGACTCACGCAAAGTTGGATTGATTGTGGGAGAAGCAGTGGCTCATCAAGCTGTCGCCGACGGCGTGGCGGATGCAGTAACGGGCGAGAGCATGAAGGAGAGAATTGGTGCTTACGTGTGGGAACCTGTTTATCTTCCATACGAGCGCGTCGATATTCCTCGCTGATCAGGCCTCACCTGCTTCAGGTGGGACCTGTTCAAGCAGGCGCTTCCATGTCTTCTGATTTTTTCTGAAGCTGCGTTTCAGGTCTTCAAGAATCCGCTCGAAATCGGCGTTGGTGCGCAAGTTGTTCCAGGCCGGATTCTTCTGGAACCAAGGATAATTCTCATTGCCTAGATAGATGGCGCGGCGAAGCCAGTGCAGCGCTTCGCTTGAATCGCCTTCGACGGCAAAGTATGTGGCCAGCCGGTAAGCCATTTCGCTATCGGCCTCCGCTCCAGCCAGCGTGTCGTCCTTTAATAGCGCAGCTGCGTGCTCGCGCTGGCCGGCTTGCACGTAGCACAACGCCAGGGTCGGCACCGCAATACGCATCGACGCGTCGTCGTGCACGACGCTCTCAAGCGTTTCGATGGCCGCGTCAATGTTCCCCATGCGCATTTGCTGGTACCCGGACGACGTGCGCAGCAACGGATGTCGTGGCTCCAGCGCCAAACCCTTTTCGAGCTCATCTCCCGCAAGCTCAATTTGGTTCTGGTAGTGATACACACGCGCGCGATGGTTGTAGAGAATGGGCGCACTCGCAGGATTTAGCTTGAGGGCGCGGCTGAAGTGCGCCAGTGCTTCCTCATACATACCATCGAAACGGAGTGCAATGCCGGTGACCATGTGCACATCCCAGTCGTTGGCATCGCTGGCGAGCAAGTTAGCGATGCCATGGCGTGCCGATTCTTTATCGCCGCGCGACAGCAGCATGTAAATGCGGTACAGATTCGCTTCAGTCGATGCGGGATCTAGCTTGAGCGCTTCGTCAAACGCGCGCCGTGCATGCATTACGTGAATCTGCCCACCGAAGCCATGGCGCGCATACTGCAGCTCCGCAATTCCGAGCCCTGTCCATGCCGGTGCAAAACGCGGCACGCCAAGCGTGACATTTGAAAGCAGGGCGTGCGCACGATCCAAGTCGGCACGCGAACCAGTACGCACCATAAATGAACTGAGGAGTGCGCGACCCTGTAAATATTTTTCGCTAAGGGCGCCTGAGAGTGACGCCTCAACCGGGCCGGAGCGCGGCGAAGAACGCGGCGGATCAATCTGGTCGCCTGCCGACAGGCCATGCAGTGCCGCATAAACTTCATTCGAGATTTCTGTCTGCACGGCAATCAAATCGAGAGAGGTCACGCTGATGGCGCCGCCGGCACGCACGCTCTGCGCAGCCACGTCGAGCAATTGCCAGTTCAGATCGAAGCCGCTTTCCGAGCGGAAAAAGTTGCCTGCGAGCACATATGAAACCAGCAGCTTTTGACCCACGGCAAGAGGGTCCATACTGGCAATCGGCAAGGGCATGAGCGCACTTGACGGCCGCACCACGAGCGCCGGAATGCGCGCCAGCCGCGCGGCAATAGCATCGGCAAGCGCGTAGCCATAGAGCGGCGCAACTTGTGTGGCGCCCAGATTGGCAAATGGCAGTACCACCAGCGAATTGGGCTGCGTACGCTCGCCGCCCGACTCGCGAAAGCGCTCGGCCAGCATTGAAAGAATTCCCGTGGTGCGCTTTTCCGCGTCGGGACCGGTAGTGGGCAGGTTGGCCGCTGCTTCGCCGGGAATGACGCCCGTCTCAATCTGCAGCGCTTTCATCAAGGTCTTCAGCGCTTCTCGAACCTCAGCGGCAGACGCTGAACGCGCGCCGGGATTCTTCTCAAGACTTGCCGCAATAATGCTCTTCAACTCCGGCGAAATTCCGGGGACCGCCTCCGAAAGATCAGGTGGCTCAGAGAATTGGATGGCGCGGATGGCATGAAAATCTTCATCGTCTGGCCGGGCAAATGGATGATGCCCGCTGGCGAGTTCATAAAGAATTACTCCCAGCGCCCACACGTCCGATTGCACACTTGAGTGACCGGTGACAAATTGCTCGGGCGCCATGTAGCGAATGGTTCCGCCGCGAGCTGTGTATGTAGCGATAGCGCCGGATTCCCTGGCCAGCACCGGCTTGGCGGGATCAAAGGCTGCATCCTCTGGCCGGAGCCGACGCGCCAGGCCGAAGTCGAGAATCTTTACCAGGCCGCCGTCTGTGAGCATCACGTTTTGCGGCTTCAGGTCGCGGTGAAATATGCCCAGCGTATGCGCAGCCTGCAGACCATCTGCAATCTGAATGCCGACCGAAAGCAGCAGCTGCAAACTGGCCGGCCCTTTGGCGATGAGCTGTTCGAGCGACTGACCGGGCACATACTGCATGGCGATGTAGGCTTCGTCGCCGCTCTCGCCTACTTCATAAATACTGCAGACGTTGGGGTGCTCAATGGCGGATGCCATGCGCGCCTCGCGCAGCATGGTGTTCCGCATCTGCTCCGCGGAGAGCAAGCCGGCGCGCAGGATCTTCAAGACCACCGGACGCTGCAGGAGCGTGTCGTTGGCGAGGTAGACCACCCCGCTGCCCCCAGCACCCAGGCGACGGAGGATTTCATAATGTTCGATCGTTTTACGCGCCATCGCTGGTATCAGTTTACCGGCAGTTCCGTTAAGAAGGTCTAAGGCCAAGTTACAAATTCAAAAAGTTACGGCGATTGAGGCGCTTGGCGCTAGGGCATGAGCGCAGAGAGCTGTCAAGCGGATGATTGAAAAGGGACTCCTGAGTGTGGCGTGTCATCTGATACCTTCTTACCTGTACATGGACAAGACACTCATTTTGCAGGTGGGAGTACCCAGTCGCGCGTTCGATTGGATGGCTCGAAGAGCAGGTACGTTTCTGATACCGGCCGCAGCCATTGGATTACTCTCTCTGGTGCTCATGACTCCAGCGATTGGGGCGCAAACCGGTGCAGCGAGTTCCGCGCAACAGCCGGGTGCGGGGGCGCAAGTACATACGGGTGTGGTCAGCGGATACGATACCGACGCGCGGCTCGCCAACCTGCTTGCAGAGCATCAATACGCTCGCGTCGAATCGGAATTGCCGCAGTTGCCACCGCAGCAGTCGCAGTTTTACCGCGGCATTCTTGCCAACCGCAATAATGACACCGGAAAATCACTTGAGCTGCTCGAACCGCTGGTTGACTCGATCGATCAAAGCGGCAGAATGATTCCTATAAAACTGTTGCACAAGACACTGGGCGAGAATTATCTCCGCGAGGGCGACCTGGCAAAAGCTGCTGCTCAGTATGAGTCATTGATGTCGCGAATTGGCGACCGGCTTACAACCGACGAGCTGGACGAAATCGAGCTGCCCGCAAAACTGCTGCCGCTGGCGAAAAACAATCCTACGATGACTGTGGATGCGTGCGATCCATTTGAAATGCGCGTCGAACGAAACGCACTCGGTCTTATTGATGTTCCGGTCTATGTTGATGGACACGCGCATAGCTGGCTGCTCGATCCCACAACTCAGCTTAATTTGATCGCGCGTTCTGTGGCACATGATGCGGGTCTCAAAATCTCCTCTGAAGCAGTTACAATCCACACGCTGCGCGGCAAGACGATGCAAATGCACATGGCCGTGATCCCTCGGTTCACGATCGCCGGTCAGCTTACGCTGCACAACATGACCGTGTTTGTGTATGACGATGCTGATTACGACTTCCCGCTCTCCGGCTATCACGTGCAGGGCGTGCTGGGGTACGCGGCAATTGCGGCGCTCAGCAGTCTTACCATCACGGATAACAACACGGTGTTCGTCCGGCCCGACAAACAGATCGGGCCGCCAAATCCCAACGATCACCTGAAAGAAGGCGCGCGTTTTTATCTTGATGGTGAACAGATGATCATTGCGCTGGGAGCACCGACTGACCCATCTGATCGCGCCTTCATGAGAGCCGCAGGCGATACGGATTCGCGCATGTATGCAGTGGACATGGGCGGCCAGCAGACGTATCTCACTACGCGCTATTACGACGAGCACTCTCCGGACTTCGTGAACGAAAAGACGCATTCATTCAAGTTGTTTGGCGCCCCGCAGATTCCAGCAGTGCCGGCCTACACGGCCGAGACAATTCCGCTCACAGTTGGCGGAGTGCCGGTGGACGTGCATTTTATCAGCGTACTTACGCAGCCACTGGGCCTGGCCGTGCGCGACGACATCTATGGGCTGCTCGGAATCGATGCGCTCGATCAGTTACGGGAATACACTTTTGATTTCCGCACCATGCGCTTCAGCATCAGGCCGGAACGCTAAACCAACTGGACCTTCACTTCACCATCACTCTGCCGCGTTCAAAGTTTGTGCAGCGCGGTCCAGCACCGTTGCAAGCACCATCAACTGCGCGGCAGCCAGTTCAGAATTACGCGCATCGATTGCTTCATTCACTCCCGGAATCTCGACTGCGGAATAGCCGGTGAGTTCGCCCGGAGCATAGATGGTGTGCCGATACCATGGGCGATTCGGCAGCCCGTTTGTCCACAAGAACGCAGCTTCAGTCTGCCGAAGCGCCAAGTTAAGCTTTGCCGGATTGGCCGGCACAGAGATTTCAAGTGCATGCGCTCTTTTGGCTGCTCCTGCAAAGCGGGCGGCCGCCGCTTCTACCGCCGCAAAATCGAGCGATGACAAGCCCGCATCGATAGCCTTACGTTTTGCTTCCGTAATGTAGCCGGAAACTTCGCGTGCGTATGACTCATAGTCGAGAGGAAGGACGTCTGAGTCCGCCATGCGAATCGTCTCAAGTCCGAGTACGCGAGCCATTTCCTGCAGATAGACAAAATGAGGGTCGGCGTTCTCGGTGTACCACTGATAATCGTCGAAGGTCGAGTGATAGACGCCGTAAGCGCCGCTGGAACTGATATCGGTTGACGGAACACCCGCGTGCTGCAGGAACGGCGTAAAGTCTGAACCCGAGCCCATGTCGCCCATGCGCACATCGTCGCCGGGTACCTGACTGGTGAGAGGCTTGTTGGTTGATGGTTGTCTGAGCCTCCACTGCTGATACACCGTTCCGCCGAGCGGGCTCGATACATCGCGCGTAACGTCGCGCACAAACTCTTTCAGAGACGGCACAGCAGAGGCGCCGAAATCGGACCCTGCTACAGCGACGTCCACATTAAAATAGGCCACGGCCTTTTGCATTTCGCTGCCGTGCTGCTCAACCCATTCGGTGGACCCGATCAACCCTTCTTCCTCGGCATCCCAACTGCAGAAGACAATGGTGCGTTTGGGGCGCCAACCCTGCTTGAGCAGAGCGCCCACACCATGCACCGATTCAAGCATTGCCGCAGTTCCGCTGGAAGGATCGACAGCGCCGTAAACCCATCCATCGCGATGATTGCCGGCAATGACCAGTTCGTCAGGATAGACAGTACCTTTCACAGTACCGACGACATCCCAGATGATGCGTCGTTGATAGTCCTGATCTGACACCAGGTGAACACGAACGCCACCGGGCCCCATGTGATAGCTGAAAGGCAACGCGCCTTGCCAACCTTGCGGAACGGCGGAGCCTTTGAGGGCGTGCAGAATCGGCGCCGCGTCGTGATAGCTGATGGGAATTGAGATGATGCTGGGCTGATTGCCGTTGAGGCCAACATAATCGCGAATGCGCGCTGAATCCGGTAGATCGAGCGTCGATGGCACGCCTGGTGTTTCAGGATCGCCGGGGTATTTAAATAAAAATTGCACCGAGCCGCGCTGAACTCCTGTCTCCGGACGCCACGGGCCGGCCGGGTAGGCATCGCCTTTAAAGTAGCCGTCGTCCTGCGGATCGGAATAAAGCAAAACACCAATCGCGCCGCGCTGCTCTGCGAGGTAAACCTTCACCCCGCGAAAATTTGCGCCGTAGCGGATGAGCGCGATCTTGCCATGCAGATCGATATGGTGCGCGGCAAGGTCATTGAAATCTTCAAGCCGGCCATAGTTGGCGTACACAACTTCGCCGGTCACATCGCCGGACCCTGATGAGCCGTTGAACGGCATCACCACACGCGCATTATCCTGCCCAGGATCGTTCTCGACATGCTCTGGCGTGGGCCCGCTCATCAGGCGGATGCCGTTTGCATCGTAGGCCTCCACGCGAACAGCTTTGGGCTGGTTCATCAGCACTCGATAAGGAATGATCTCGGTATCCAACCCGGCCGCGCGAAATTTCTGCGCGACAAATTCAGCAGTCTTGCGGTCCTCGGGCGTTGCCGCCAGATGCGGCTCGGCGGTCAGGATCTTGAGGTATTGCCCGGCCATTTTTGCATCGGGCACAGCCAGAAATTTCTCCTCAATTTTCGCTTGCGCAGAGAAGTTGGAGTATCCAAAAACAGTCTGCGAAACCTGACCGGCGGTCTGGACGGTCGCGGTGCAAGTGGCCGTAAGCAAAAGAAAAACAAAGACGCGAGAACTATCTAACTTCATTGAAAAAACCGTCCAAATCCTCAGGCCGCCGCATCCGCCATTCGATGGCAGCACAGCAGCGAGCCCACTGCGCAACAATAAACTCACAGCTTACACTATGACCTGAGGCCACCTGATCTGAGCACGGACCGCGAGTTAAATCGTTCCCCCCGATCTCTTGCCGTCGAAGAAGCTGACGCTTCTACGCCTGCCTTTTGCGCTGAGCAGGACGAGAACTGGCCGCAGGTGGTGCGCGCGTTGCGCAACCGCGATTTCCGCCTCTTCTGGAGCGGAAACTTCCTCTCCAACATCGGCACCTGGATGCAGAACGTGGCGCAAAGCTGGCTGGTTCTGACGCTCACGGCCAACTCGGCATTCTGGCTGGGCGTCGTCGGTTTCGCAGGGTCGATTCCATTTCTCGTGTTCACCTTGTTTGGCGGCGTAGTGGCCGACCGGGCAGACAAACGCAGACTGCTTCTGGTCACGCAGTCGGTCATGATGATTCTCGCTTTCGTGCTTGCCATCCTTACCTGGTTCAAGGTCATCACCGTGTGGGAAGTGGTGGCGCTCTCATTCCTGAACGGCATGGCGATGGCCATGAACGCGCCCAGCTACCAGGCGTTGGTGCCGCGGCTGGTGCCGCGCGAGGACCTTACCAACGCCATCGCGCTTAACTCGGCGCAGTTCAACTTGTCGCGCATCCTGGGTCCCACCCTGGGTGGCTATGCCATGGCGCTCTTTGGAATGGCCGGCAACTTCTTCCTCAATGGGCTGAGCTTTCTTGCCGTCCTGTGGTCCCTCACCCGCATTCAATATCCCGGCGAAGAAGAGCGCGAGCATCCAAGTCTGCTTGACAGTCTGCGTCAGGGTTTTACCTATCTACGCGGAGAACGGCAGATGTACGTGCTGGTGTGGATGACGACGGTCGTGAGTTTCTTCGCCATCCCATTCATCACGTTTATTCCATTCTTTGCGCGCATGCAGTTGAACGTAGGCGAAACGGGTCTTGGCTGGTTGCTTGCCGCATCGGGGTTCGGGGCTGTTGTCGCTGCAGTCCTGGTGGCCGCATTCGGCGTGATTCGTCACCGCGGCAAAGTAGTTGTGATTGCGGGGCTGTTCTTCTTTTCAGCGATTATCGGATTCTGCTATTCACACGTATTTGCTTTGTCGGCGTGCTGTGCACTGGTGGAGGGCTTTAGCGCGATCCTGATGATCTCGTGCTTCAATATCGCCATCCAACACTTGTCGTCGGACGAAATGCGCGGGCGCGTGATGAGTATCTACGCAACTTCTTTTCTGGGTCTGCCACCGTTGGGCGCGCTGCTGGCCGGTGCGTTGTCAAGATACATACCGACCGGGCATGTGCTGGCAGCCATGGCCGCAACCGCCGCCGCGATTTTCATCGGCTTTTATATGTTTTCAAAGCCGCTTCGGGAGTTGGATTGACGGCTACCCAAAAATGGATAGCCGCCCTTCCACTTCTTCTAAGCAATAAGCTGCGTGCAGTGGGAGCAACGCGTGGCCGCGACAGGGATTTCGCTAAAGCACTGCGGGCATGCTTTGGTAGCAGGAGGCGCCTCTGGCGCAGGCCCCTTGAACCTGGCCATCAGAGAATTGATGGGCAGCACCATGAAAAAATAAACAACAAACGCCACGATCAGGAATGAAACTGTGGCAGTGAGAAAATTACCGATCATGATTGGCGTGCCATTGACATAGAACTTCAATGCCTTGAAATCAGGTTTGCCTACAAAGGCAGCAATGAACTGCGTAGCGACATCTGTGACGAAGGAAGTCACGATGGCGTTGAAGGCCGCACCCATAATGAACGCAACGGCAAGGTCTACGACGTTGCCACGCAGAATGAAGTCCCGAAATCCTTTGAGCATCTTACTTTTCTCCTCTCGCCTGCCAGTTAGCTGCCGCTTCTGAGCGGGCTGCCGCTTCCGAGCGGGCTGCCGATTGTGAGCGGCACAACCGGAATTGTATGCCCATCCTACGCGGCCTGTAAGAATTTATCGCGGGGCTTCGACTCCTGTTTTTACGCCTGTACTACAAAAGTGCCCAAAGAGCCAGTGCCGTGGCCAGAATCATCAGCTCGGCATAGAGCAGGATCATGACACCGGCATGGTACAGGTCCCATCTATTGCGCAGGCAGCGCACCGTTTCCAGCATTCCCCAGCAGGCAAAGGGCACGGCAATAAGTTGCCAGCGCGAACCGTGGAGTCTCTCAATATAAGGAAATCCCGCCAGACGCAAGCTAACCACAAATGCACCCAGAGACAGCAATACGCCACGGGGCAGCGAAGGCTCACGAATGCGAAAGAAGTGCAGCCGGGGAAGGACCACCTTCTTAGTTTAGAGTGTCGGCTCTACCCCGCTACCAGTTCCATATGGCGGAGCGCTTCAGTGTAAGGCGCGCGCAGTACGCCGCGTTCGGTAATGATCGCGGTAATGTACTTTGAAGGCGTAACGTCAAATGCGGGATTGCAGATGCCTACGCCGTTCGGCGTCAGTTGCTTGCCACCGTGGTGGGTTACCTCTACCTGCGGTCGCTCTTCAATGGGAATCGCGTCGCCAGTCTTGGTTGCCAGATCGATGGTGGACCAGGGCGCTGCCACGTAAAACGGAATGCCGTGTTCTTTGGCGAGAATGGCGACATTGTAGGTGCCAATCTTGTTGGCCACATCGCCGTTGGCGGCAATGCGATCCGCGCCCACCACGACAGCCTTGATCTTGCCGGCCCTCATCAGGCTGGCAGCCATGTTGTCACAAATAACGGTTGTTGGAATACCGTCGGCCATCAACTCCCACGCGGTAAGCCGCGCACCCTGCAGGAACGGCCGAGTCTCGTCGGCATAAACGTGGATATGCTTGCCCAGCTCCACAGCCGAGCGGATAACGCCGAGTGCAGTTCCGTATCCACAAGTAGCCAGCGCGCCCGCATTGCAGTGGGTCAGTACGCCTCCCTCGTCCGGCAGCAGCGCTCCACCGAATGCGCCCATGGTTTTGCAGGCTGCAATATCTTCTTCATACATGGCGTGCGCTTCAGCCAATAGCCGGTCCTGAACCTGTGCGAGGGTCGCCTCGGAGTCGCGCAGATTTGCGAACAGCCCCTTCATGCGGTCGATGGCCCAGAACAGATTCACCGCGGTGGGCCGCGTTCCGGCAAGCCGCGCACAGATTTTTTCGAACTCCGGCGCAAATTCCTGCGTTGATTTCGCGCTGGTGCCTTTGGCGCCAAGCGCCACACCATACGCGGCAGAAACACCGATGGCCGGCGCGCCGCGCACAACCATGGTGACAATTACCTCGGCCACCTGTTCATAAGTGGTGGCGAGTACATAGCTCTCTTCGAGCGGGAGCCGTGTTTGATCGATAAAGCTGACGCCCTCAGGCGTCCATGTCAGCGTGGGAATCATGCATTTCCAGTGTAAATTGACCGCCCGCCGCATAGCCCTGCCCAAAGAGTTGCCGCATGCCATGCTGAAAATGTTTACATATTCCGCTGGACTGACTGTGACCGGAGTGCGTACATTGATCGATGAATCAGCCGCCGTTCGGGTTCAGGTTCCGATTCCAGCCCGCATCAAAAAGGCAGGAAGTCCAGACCGCCGGCAGCGAACTACCCAAAGCAATGCAACGAAAGCAAGTGGAGGAAGACCTTATATGGCATCGCGTTCCACACAATCTGCGGAAAACGCCGGCTCGCCCAGCTATCTGGTACCGTTCATCATTGTTACCGCCCTGTTTGGCATCTTCGGGTTCCTCACCAATCTGAACAGCAATCTGTCACCCAAGCTGGAGCAGATTTTCAATCTGAACCATGCGTGGTCGAACACGGTAGCCACTTCCTGGTTTCTTGCCTACCTGATCTTTTCGGTTCCGAGCGCCAAAGTCATTGAAAAAGTCGGCTACAAGCGGACCATGGTGATTTCGCTTTTCGTAATGGTGCTGGGCGCGCTGCTGTTTATTCCTGCTGCCCATTTCGTCAGCTTCCCGATCTTTCTGACTGCCAGCTTTGTGTTGGCGACCGGCGTATGCGGACTGCAGACTGCAGCCAATCCATACGTCTCCATTCTCGGACCTGAACACAGCGCGCCGGCGCGGCTAACGCTAGCACAAGCATTTAACTCGCTTGGAACGGCGATTGCGCCTCTGGTGGTTGGCGCGTACATCCTCAGTGATCCAACCAAAATCTCTTCACAGGCTGCTGTGGCACACACGGTGCAAGGCCCTTACATTCTGATTGCCGGCGGGCTGCTGGTGCTGGCCGTCGCCATCATGTTCGTGCATTTGCCGGCCATTAGCGGCACACGCGACTACCGGCCTACTGGTACAGGACCCACGCGCAGCATTTGGAGTTATTCGCACACCGTGCTCGGTATGGTGGGCATCTTCTTCTACGTCGGGCTTGAGATTGCGCTGGCCGCCAATGCAATCAAATTCTTTGAGACGCAAGGCATCATGGACAAGAACCACGCAGCCCTTCTGGCCTCGTTCTATCCACTGTCCATGATGATCGGGCGTTTTGCAGGAACCATCGTGATGAAGGCCATCAAGGCGGAAAAACTGTTGGCAGGCCTGAGTGCTCTGGGGGTAGCCCTGCTGCTTGTTGGGATGTTTACTACCGGGAACCTCGCCGTTTGGTGCCTGATCCTTTGCGGCCTGGCCAACTCCATCATGTATCCAACCATCTTCGCGCTGGGTATTGCAGAGCTCGGTCCCCTTACCAGCAAGGGTTCGGGCGTCATCACAATCGGCAATGTGGGCGGCGCGGTCATTCCGCTCGCCTTCGGCGCGCTGGCCGACAGCATTGGCTATCATTTCGCATTTGTGCTGCCGATCATTGGCTACCTGTTTATTGCGTATTACGGCCTGTCGGGTTACAAACCTTCACACGACGTTGCCGCTTAGTCTCGCTCGAAAGATCGCAAAGACTGAAAGCCCTCCGGATTCGTTCCGGAGGGCTTTAACTTTTGCGCGTAACATTTTTTATTTTTCGATGACGCCGCACGCAATCCGGTCGCCGGAGTTGCCAGAGGGATCGGACATAAGATCGTCTGCTTTCGCGTGGATCACCAGTGCAGTGCCGCCTTCATGGAAGAGCGAGTTGGCACCGTCGCCGAGCGTTGCGCCTTCAATCGTGAAGCTGGTGCTGGCTTTGCCATTTTTGGCCACGACCAGGTTTGGCAAATCGCCAACGTGGGGATGCGGACTATTTGTGTTGTGAACGCCGTGATGCGAACTGGTGGGGTTGAAGTGGCCGCCGGCAGTTGTAAACGCCGGGCCTTCGCATTTGCCAACCGTATGAACGTGGATTCCATGTTCACCGGGAGTGAGCTGCGATACCTTGACCGAGACCTTGACATTGCCGCCCGCCGCGGTAAGCTTCGCAGTTCCGATTTGTGTTCCCTGGGCATTCACAATATTGGCGTGAGCTGACGCAGAAGCAGCGTTGGCAATCTGAGCTGAGACGGAAAACGCAAGAAGCCCGGCAAGGGCCAGAATATTTCGAGTACGCACGGTAATCCCTCCATAAGGAATATTGGTTGAACCGCGTAAATGTTTGCACGGAACGAAGACCCGGAGAATTGGTTGCGCAGGGGCGCTCGTGCTGTCAGAAGCATACATCCAGCCGCAGGGCTTCGTGCATGGACATCTACCTGCGGACAAAGCCAGCAAGAAATACCTAAATCTGCCTGCAGTCCTGCGAAATCGACGCATGAACTTTTCGCAAGATCAAAAAGTGCGCGAAATCAATTGCACAGCGCTGCAAAGCGGCGTCATACTTCGGGCACTTAGTGGGAGTGGACAATGAACAACACCATTCGACTCCTTATTGGATGCGTGCTTGCCGCGTTTGCAGTGGCAGCCATTTCATTTGGGATGGCACGGCACGGCAACGACCTCAGTGCTCCGTTCAATTTGATCCTGCTGGTCATAGGAATCGGGATCTATTTCCTGCCCACCATGCTGGCGATTTATCGGAACTGCCATGCAACATCATGGATTGCGATCATCAATTTACTGTTTGGTTGGACGATCCTGGGGTGGTTCGCGTCTATCGGCTGGGCAGCTTCCGGCAAGGTGGAGACTTTTCCGCCGACGATTGCAGCGCCTCCCGGCAATCCAATCACCGGGCACTGAGAAGCCGCGGCGCATATGAGCATTCTGGTGTCCACTCCAGTCGCTTGACTTTGCTTGTTCCCGCAAATGCATCTGCTCTAAATCCAACCTTTAGAATTGCTTGTGGAGCGTGTCTGAGCGCTTCAATCCATCGCACGCAGAGTGCGGGAGCTGCAATTGCCCGATCTTGCTTCAACCGACTGGCTGATTCTTCTGCTGTACGTGCTCGGCATGATCGGCCTCGGCGTGTCGATGCGGTCGAGCATCAAGAGCAGCCGGGACTACTTTCAGGCGGGACGCTCACTGCCCACCTGGTTGTGCGCGCTTGCATTCATCGGGGCGGGCCTCGGCGCGCCCGAAGTTATCGGCATGGGCGCTGCCGGAGCGGGTTTTGGCTTTCGCGCAGCCCTGTACTTTTTGCTCGGCGGCGTTCCGGCCATGCTGTTCGTTGCGCTGTTCATGATCCCGACCTATTACAATTCCGGCGCAGTTACGTTGCCCGGATACCTCGGCCTACGGTTCGATACCAAAACGCGCGTGCTCTCTGCAGGATTGTTCGTTGCGATGGCGCTGACGAGCGTAGGTATTGCGCTGTACATGGTGGCACGCATTCTTGAGGCGCTGCGCGTCTTTGACCGGCTGTTCTTCGCCTACGGCTGGCCGCGCGAAGGCATCTTTCTCGTTTGCATCCTGCTGGCTGCTGTTCCGGCTCTCATTTACGTGCTCATTGCCGGACTGCGCGCAACCATCATGGGCCAGTTTGTGCAGTTTGTGCTGCTGGTCGCCGGCTTTCTTCCCATTGTCTGGGTCGGCCTCAAGAACATTGGCGGCTGGAGCGGATTGAGCTCTTCATTCACCGCACTCGCTCCTGCTTCAACATTGGGACTTGGGCCAGCCGGCATCGCAGGTATTGCGCTCACGCTTGGATTTGTTCTGGGCGCTGCCCGCTGGACCACCGATTTTAGCGTCCTGCAGATGGCCATGGCTGCGAAGTGCGCGGATTCGGCGCGGAGAATACCCGTCGCAGCAGCGGCGATCCGGCTCGCGGTTCCGTTCCTTTTCGTGCTTGCAGGCGCTATCGCCATCTCGCTGCCCACGCAGCAATCAAAGACCGTAGTTCGTAATGAGAACGGTGCGATTTACCACGAGATCACAATCGTCCCAAGAGCGATTTCAGAAGGCCGCGGGCTTGTTCCGGTACTCATCGATCCAGCCACCAATAATCCGCGCCTCGATGCTGCTGGCCATTCGCTGCTCGACTACGCGATGGCCACGCCAAACCTGCTCTCACATTTTGCGACAACCGGCCTGCTGGGCCTGGCGATCGCAGGCCTGCTTGCCAGCCTGATGAGCAGCGTCGCCTCCGGCATTGTCGCGGTGAGTTCGGTGGTTGCGTGCGATCTATATCAGCCGCTGCTGCGCAAGAATGCAAGTGACGCCGATCTGCTGCGCTTCGCACGATGGACGGTTGCTGCTGGCGTGCTGTTATCTATTGGAGTGGCCTTTGCAATCGCGGCCTTCAGCGGCAAAAGCTCCGCGATCGCTATATCGGCGTGGCTGGTTGCGATTGTGCTGGTCTTCGCGCTCCTGCAGGCTTCGCAACTCGCCACTTGCGTGCTGGGCGTCTTCTCTCGGCGCACCAGCGGGCACGGGGCATTTGCGGGGCTCGTGGCGGGCGTGGTCATTGCGTTGCTTCACTACGGCCTCACTCTGCCTGCAGGCGCACACGCCGGGCTTCACGGAGGATGGCTTGCCGTTCTCTACCGGTATCCCGGCATTCCGGCGCAGTTGTGCCTTACGGTTGTGTTCAGCTTTTTTGCCAACTTTGCCGTGGCCTGGGTTGTCAGTATGTCTGCCGGCGCGCGTCCAAACGCGGAGCTTAAGAACCTGACATACCCGCCAATCACCACAAAGAAGGCGAAATCCAAATGGAAACGTCCCGAAATACTGGCCGCTGGTGTGATGCTAATCACTCTTGTTTTCGCGCTGCTCTTCGCCTGAAGCTGGGCCATTCGTAATTGGACAACCCGGCTCCGCTTGCAGCACAAGCACTTAGCTCCCTCTCAACCGCTGCTCACTGGAAAACCGTAATGAATTCAGGCAGCTACCCGACCACCTGATTGGTTGACCCGGAACCGATAGGATCGTATCGTTAGACAGGTAGCTTATGAAAATTCCCGGTAACACCTTGCGGATCGGAATTGCGGCGGCCATCATTCTTGGCACAATTGGATGGCTTGCCTTGACCGGATATAGCTCGAACAAGAGCTATTACGTCACTATTGCGGAACTGGGCGGAATGGGCGACAAGGCCTATCACAGCCAGTTGCGCGTTGAGGGATTTGTGCAGCCGGGCTCAATTGAGCACGACGGCCCCCACGTGACGTTTTTGCTGAATGAGTTTGAGAGCCACTCTCCCAAGGCCGCCACCGGGCGCACCCTCAAGGTGATTTACAAGGGTAGCGAACCGCCGCCAGACACTTTCAAAGACGATTCGCAGGCACTGGCTGAAGGCACCTACGGTCGCGATGGCGAGTTCCACGCGAACGTGCTTCAGGCCAAGTGCGCCAGCAAGTACGCGCCCGCCCAACCGGGTGCAGCACCGGCGAACAGTACGCCTGTGAAACCAGCCGCGGCGCAGGGAGCTGCTCCACCGGCAATGAACCAGGCCGCCGCCAACCAGACCGCCTCAAACTGAAAGCATGATCGAAGATTCGTCTGAGCCCGTCGGCAGTTCCCCTTGTGCCCGGGTCGATCAGGTGTCGAAACTCTTTGGCAGTTTTGCTGCGTTGCGCCAGGTCTCAGTTGATCTTGAACCGGGACGCTGCTACGTGCTTATTGGCGAGAACGGCGCCGGCAAGTCAACGCTCTTACGCATTCTGGCCGGACTACTGCGGCCAACCCACGGCAAAGTAACGGTGTTCGGCCAATATGAGCCGCTAGAAGCGCGCGCGCGCATCGGCTACATGAGCCACGCTCCCATGCTCTACGACGAGCTGACCGGGGTTGAGAATCTACGCTACTTCGCCAGCCTTTATCACGGCCGGCCCTGCCTTGATCCAGCCGACGCGCTTCGCCAGGTCGGCCTTGATCCGGAACTGAATCGTACGCTTGGGCAATATTCGCAGGGCATGCGGCAACGTACCTCGCTGGCACGCGTGCTGCTTCCGGTGCCTGAGCTGCTTCTGCTGGACGAGCCTTTCTCCAACATGGACGTGGAGAGTGCGCGCCAGATGGTCGAGTTGCTGAGCGGCTTTCGGCACGGCAACCGCACCATTGTGCTCACAACTCATCAGCGCGAACTGGCCGCGCCCATTGCCGATTACGTGCTCGCATTGCGCGCCGGCCGCGTAGCTTCGTTCGAACCGGGGAGCCCCACGCTATGAAGACGAATGGCGCGCGCTTCCTCGAAACATTGAACATCCCATTCGAACTCCGTGAATACGAAGTGGACCCCGAAGATCTTTCGGCAACTACGGTCGCCAAGAAGATCGATATGCCTGCGGAGCAGGTTTTTAAAACATTGCTCACAACGGGCGGACCGGGCGCCTACGCTTTCGCAGTGGTCCCCGGCAACGAGGAATTGGATTTCAAGAAGCTGGCGCGCGTTGCAGGATTGCGCAAAGCGGAAATGGTTTCGCTCAAAGACGTTCAGCCGCTGACCGGTTACATTCGCGGCGGAGTTACGATCTTTGGCGCAAAAAAGGCTTACCCGGTTTTCGTGGACGAAACGGCAATCCTCTTCGACAAGATCAGCGTGTCGGCTGGAACGCGCGGAACGCAGCTGATTCTGAGTCCTGATGACTACTTGCGCGCCGCACAATCACTCGAAGGCGGAGTGCAGACGGCGGACCTGGTGAAAGATGCCGCGCACGCTCTGGAAGGACACACAGCATGACGCGCGCACTGTGGACGCATCTCGTCAAAGACCTGCGCATTGAGTGGCGCTCGCTCGACGCTATCATTTCCATGCTGTTCTTTTCGGGCCTGGTGGTGGTGCTGTTTTCAATCGCGTTTGACCCTCAAGGCGCATTCTCGCAGCAGATTGCCGGCGGGGTTCTGTGCGTTGCCACCATGTTTGCCTCAGTGAGCGCGTTGAACCAGGCTTGGGCCCGCGAAATTCGCCACCAGGTAATGGACGCGCAGCGCATGGTTCCCTCACCCGGAGCCGAACTGCTGCTAGCGAAAGTGATCGTAAATTTCTTTTTCGTCACCATCGTGCAAATCGCACTTGCGCCCTTCTTTGTGGTGTTTTATAACCTGCGCATCGTTGGACAGGGCTGGCTGCTGCTGCTGGTGCTTCCACTGGGGACCTGGGCTCTGGTCAGCAACGGCGTGTTCTTTGCGGCTCTCTCGATGAGCAGCCGCAACCGCGAACTGCTGCTCTCGCTGATCCTGTTCCCAATTTTTATTCCAGCGCTGCTGGCCATGGTGCAGGCAACGACATCCATCTTTACCGGAGACAGCGATCCGACCCTCTGGATTAAGATGCTGTTCGGCTACGATATTATTTTCACCACTGTCAGCCTGCTGCTGTTTGACGTGGTGTTCCACGCCGAGTGATTTAAATCACACCCCCTCGGACGGTTTCGGCTCGATCATTGTCTTGTAAGTAGTTGGCAACTCAAGCGTCGGGCGTGGGGCCGGGCGTCGTAAACTGGAACAGATCCAACAGGATTCCCCAATGAAGAAATTTGCAATTGGCCTCTACGTCATCGTCACGGCCGTTCTATTGGCTTGGGGCTATTACCAGGCTATTTACGTGGCGCCGAATGACGCCATGCAGGGCGAGATTTTTCGCATAATTTACTACCACGTCCCGTCATTCGCGACGGCATTCACCTTTTACTCGATCAGCTTCCTCGGCTCAATCGCTTTTCTTTCCTATCGCCGTAGCCGTCCAGAATGGGCGCAAATCGCAGACGGGTGGGCGGTAGCCGGTGCGGAAGTGGGCGTAGTGTTCTGTACGGTTGGTCTCACCACCGGCCCCCTTTGGGCACGACGCGCATGGGGTATTTGGTGGACGTGGGATGCACGACTCACTACGACGCTGGTGCTCTGGCTGATCTACGTTAGCTATCTGCTGTTGCGCAGGTTCTCTGCCGGACCGCAGATGCAAACGCTTGCCGCAGTGCTGGGCATCTTTGGCGCTCTCGACGTGCCCATCGTTTACATGGCGAACCGCTGGTGGCGCACGCAGCACCCCGCCCCGGTCTTCGGCGGAGATTCCAACTCCGGCATGGACCCCTCGATGGTCGGCGCACTTATGTGGAACATGCTGGCGTGGTTTGCCTGGGGTTTTCTGATTCTCGGCATTCGTTATTACGTGGAGCGGCACCACCAGAAAATTGCCGCGGCTGAAGCAAAGGCTGCGCTGGAAGCCTGACGGCAAATTACCTGAAGGAAAACGAGGATATAAAAATGTTTCAAGCTCCGAACCAAGCCGCAATTCTCGATCATCAATTCCGCGTTGCCGCCTACGTTGTAACCTGGACGATTCAGATTGGCTACGTACTCTTGCTGGCCATGAAGTGGCGCGCCCAAAAGCGCGAAGCAGAGCGGCTCGGCGTGAATCGTGCCAAATAGCCGCTTAAGACAACTACCCCGAACCAACATATCCAAGCCCAGGCACGCGAGACCTGGGCTTTTCAATCCACTCTTTCCCGCGTTTCCTTCCATCCTCCCGCCAAAATTTGCCCGATCACCAATCCTCCATTCGCACGCACCCGGGAAATCGCGTGAGCGAAATCACCAGAGCCGGCTCAAACGTCGCTTACGATGAGTCTGGATGAGCCAAAATCCCTGATTTTTAAATAGTTTGGGCCTTCCTGCCCCATTTGGGTGAGTAGCAAGTAGCACGAACTTCTCATCCAGCAAGTTCTTAGTGTTATTCAAGTTTTCTCTAATATTGGCGATCATCAAAGGGTAGGCCGAGTGCAGTGGAAGGCCTCGGAGGAAATAAAAAAAAATAATGCACGACTTATTGATCGCTCTGGCCTTTATCGGGATGGTGCTTGCACCGGCGATAGTGGCTGCTAAAACGGATATAGAAGCTACAGACGAGACAAAGTAAAAAGATATGCTTCTCGACTTTTCACCATCCCCGGAATTGCGTTGTTGGACTCTTGCAATGCTAGGGTTCCTCTCCGTTCTCCGGATTTGCGTTGTTAAATCCTCTCCCCGTCGATCAAGCGGAAACAAGATGCTGCCATGCCATCAAAAGGCAGCTGCGTTTTCTACCCGCCCAAGATCCCGTTAAGCCATAAACTTGAACATGCCGTAGTCCGATTGCCGTAAACTGGGTGATCGGGGGCCAGCCATGTTGGTGGTTATGAAAGCGCAGGCCACGCCTGAGGAGATTCAGGTAGTGTGCGATTACATTGAGCATTTGGGATTCCGCGCGCACCCATTACCGGGCGCTCAGCGTACGGCCATCGGCATTACCGGCAACCAGGGCGAGGTCGAGCGCGGCAATCTTGAAGAGCTGCCCGGCGTGGCCGAGGTTATCCGCGTTTCAAAACCTTACAAACTTGCCAGCCGCGACGTTAAACAGGAAGACACCATCGTGCACTTTCTGGGCACCGATGCAGCGATCGGCGGCCAAGAGCTGGCCATCATTGCAGGACCGTGCTCGATAGAGAGCCGCGAACAGGCTTTCGCCATCGCCGAACAGGTTGCCGCGGGCGGGGCGCAGTTTTTCCGCGGCGGTGCTTACAAGCCGCGCACATCTCCATACGCATTCCAGGGACTTGGTCTTGATGCATTGAAGATCATGGCCGAGATCCGCGACAGGTTTGGGTTGCGCATTGTGACTGAGGCGCTGGATAACGACACCCTGGAGCTTGTTGCCGAATGGGCCGACGTGGTGCAGATTGGCGCGCGCAACATGCAGAATTTTTCGCTGCTGAAGCAGGCGGGGCGGCTGCGCAAGCCGGTGCTCATCAAGCGCGGCTTGAGCGCCACACTCGAAGAATTCCTGATGGCCGCCGAATACGTGATGAGCGAGGGCAACTACCAGGTGATTCTGTGCGAGCGGGGCGTGCGAACTTTCAGCGATCATGCGCGCAACACACTGGACCTGAGCGTTGTGCCGGCGATCAAGCGTGCGAGCCATCTGCCCATTCTTGTAGACCCGAGCCACGGAACCGGCCGCCGCGACAGCGTGCTACCGATGGCCAGGGCCGCGGTTGCATGCGGCGCAGACGGCATCATCGTAGAAGTGCATCACCAGCCGGAGAATGCCTTGTCCGACGGGCCGCAATCGATCTATCCCGCGCAGTTTGAAAAGATGATGGGGGAGATTGAGAAGATTGCTCCGGTGGTGGGCCGTACTCTACCTCGCGGAATCCATGTTGGCGTCTCTGCCGAGTAGGGACGATCGCACATTGCAGGCGCCATTTATGATTGCTGTTTGGACCCTCAAGATGAAAGCCGCTCGAACAGCATGAACCTGAGAAATGCCGCTAAATCGCGCCTGTTACTTCTCGGCCTTCTTGCGCTTTCGCTCGCCGGGTGCCGCACGCACGATTTTCCGCAATATCCGGCCAACTATCGAGAATACGTGTATGTGACCAATGGCGGAAGCGGCACCGTGACGGTGCTCGACGTTGTAAATCTGCGCCTGGACCGCGAACTCCAGGTTGGTCAGAATCCGATTGCCGTTGCGGCCAGTCCGACCGTTAACGAGGTATACGTTGTTAATTCCGGCACGGACACGGGCTCGGGTTCCCTGTCGGTCATCAATGCTGAAAACAACAGCGTGGCGGCGACCATTCCAATGCATCGGCAGCCTGTCTCTATCGAGATCGACGCGGCCGGCAAACTGGCTTACATTGCGAACTCCGGTTCGAACTCCATTTCTGTGGTTGATCTGAAAAACCGGCGCGAGCTGGCGCAGGTGGGTGTTGGCGAACAGCCCGTGGCAGCGCGACTCTCTCCCGATGGGAAGACTCTGATTGTCGCCAACAGGCGCGGCAACTCCGTAAGCCTGTTTGACACAGCAACCATGACCATTCGATCAGTGTTCAGCGGCTGCCCCGGGGCGGGTGACCCGGTTGTGTTGCCGGACTCGTCAAAAGTTTTTGCGCCGTGCACGGGCGGACACCAGATGATGGCCATTGCCCTGGCGCACGCCGGCAAACCGGACCAGCTGGAAGCGCTGATGGATGTAGGACGAAGCCCGGTTGACCTGGCGCTCAAGCCTGATGGCGGCGAACTTTTCGCGGTTAATTCGGCTAGCGATTCCATCTCTGAAGTGCTTACCGGCACTGATGACGTGCAGGGCGCTTACATGATGGGCGACGACCCGGTGGGCGGGCTGGTTTCGAAGGACAACTCGCTGCTGTACGTGGCCAACCAACGATCGCAAAACGTGATCGTTTACGCGATCAACGACGGGCGCAGAGCGGGATGGGTGCGGGTGGGCGATGGCCCTTCGGCGATGGCGTTTTCCGCCGCCGGCCACCTGCTGTTCGTTGTCGATACGCGGTCGAATGATGTGGCACTGGTGCGCACGGCAAAAATCGCCGCAGCAAACGAGGCACTGTTCACGCTGATTTCAGTCGGTCGCGGGCCGAACGCCATCGTCGACAAGTCGTTCAGCCTGTAGGTTTCTGTTATTGGGGGGGGATTTGCGGTATCCCACCCTTCTCGCGATAGGGCCGCGAGAAGGATGGGGCACCCAGATTCGTTGCGCGGGAAAGTGCCTTCTTGCACTACGCGCTGGTTGACTCTTCTATTTCAAAGTGCTTCAAGTGCGTGACACTGAACTGCGCTCCGGCAAAGAGGATGAGGCCTGAGGCATAGGCCCAGAAGAGCAATCCGACGGACACGTAGAACGGACCGTACAACGATTCCAGATCGAGGTGCGGAAGCATTGCTATGAATGCGTATTTAGCGAGCAGCCAGATGGTGCCAGTAACCACGGCTGTCCGAAAAACGGGGCGCCAGGGCACCTTGCGATTCGGCAAAAGCCAGTAGATCGAGAAGAAGAACAGGATCGAGGCCACGCCTGTGGTAGAAGCAACTACGAAAAGATAGATTCCGTTGAATAAGAAGTTCTCCGTGTGACCAAAAAAAACGGTCGAAAGCAGCCATTGCGCACCCTCGTTGAGCAGAACGCTGCCCATGCCGAGCGCGATCATCAAAATCGCGAGCCCAAAAGCGATGATCTGATTGTGGACATAATTGCGGCTCTTGGTGACGCCCCAGGCCTGATTCAGGGCCACTTCGAGCGGCAAAAAGATTCCCGTGCATGCAACGACAATCATGAGGAGCGAGAAAGCCTGCACACCGTGGTGGGACGAGGACTTGACCACCATGTTGTAGATGCTGCCCGTGATCCATCCCTTTTCCCTGGTAACTGGTGGAAGAAAATAGTTGACGGTGTAATCCAGTACATCCTTCATCGCAACCGAGCGGAAGACCGAGATCGCCAGCGTATAGAGCAACACGATGAACGGAATGAACGAGAGAATCGCGTTAGCAGCCACGCTGAACGCAAATGTGTGCACCTCGCTATCGAGCAGATAGCGAACCAGCGCTGTGCCGTTACTGCGCCATATAAACCACTTCGATTTTTGAACCGGCACATCGGGAACTGGAGAAACGGCATGCTCGATCGCAGCTTCAATGGCCCCCTCGCCGGGACCGTTCTCGACGGGTGCGCCTTTCATGAGGGTAGCGTCGACAGGCGCACCGGAATTTATGACTTCAGACAAACTTGACTCCTTGCTGTGTTCAGCACTTCTTTAAGAATATTCCTGCAGGTGGATACGCAGTATTAAGGCTCGGCGTTCTGGGATTCGGTGCTCGATTCTGAAATGCTCTCGATCTTCTTGAGTGCCCACTGTGCCGCGTGGCGCAGGCCATCATCGTCTGCGGCCGCCCAGTCGCGGAGAATCGGGATATAGGCACGAAGCCCGCTGTTGCCCATGGCAACGGCAATGTTGCGGCGCAGGCCGAGAAAGCCCGCACGCCGCACTGGAGAACCGTTGAAGTTAGCTTCAAACTCCGGCTCACCGAGCGAGGCCAGCCACCGCAGCGACGGGTTCACGAGTTCTTCGCGCGGCGCCAGGTCAGGATCGACAGCGATGGGCGCTTTACGGTTCCACGGGCAAACTTCCTGGCAGATGTCGCAACCGAAAACCTGGCGGCCTATTCCCGGCATCAGTTCCGGGTTGATCTGGCCCTTGTGCTCAATCGTCAGGTAGGCGATGCACCGCGTAGCGTCCATGCGATAGGGCGTGAGCGCATTGGTTGGGCACGCGTCAATGCAGCGCCGGCAGGTGCCGCAGCGGTCTGGCGTGAGCTCCGCTCTTTGATCCTCTGAAGCAGTTTCGAGAGAAGTAAGCAGAACCGCGAGAAATCCGTAGGACCCAATTTTCGGATGGATGAGGCATGTATTCTTGCCGGTCCAGCCAAGCCCGGCGGCGGTGGCGAGCGATCGCTCGACCAGTGGACCTGTATCGACAAAGCCGCGGGCTTCAAATTCACCAAACTGCCCACGCATGCGCGCTTCCAGAGCTTGCAGCCGCTTCTTCAGGACTTTGTGATAGTCGCTCGGCACACGCTTGCCGGTTGCGTCTTCCCTGCTGCTCATTGCGTAGCGGGCGATCCAGCCTGCTCCTTCGGGAGCTGCATCAAGGGAGCGCTGCCGCGTGCTGTTGTAGAGGGCAAAGCAGACAATTGCGGAGCGTGCCCACGGAAACGGCGTCTCGACGCGGGCGCGCAGCAACTGACCCTGTTCGCTGCGGCGTTCGAGGTACTGCATGCTTCCTGCCGTACCTGCCGCAATCCACTGCTCAAACCGCCCTGCATCGCGCTCAGTGGCGTTGTACGGCAGTGGCACAAGGCCAGCCTCAGTGAACCCTGCCTCAAGCGCCCAGGAGCGCGCCTGGGCCGCATTCAGGCTCGGATTGGCGGGAGTGGCGGGCGTGTTCAGCATGGAACCGGAGAGACCTCGTTTGCGTAGAGATATGCAGTGTTCAATAACGGACGGCAAGATCGATAACCGGACACAAGGAAGAGCGAATCGGAAATCGGAGAACCTGGTTTCCCTTGTATTTTCAGCATATTCCCCATGATGTGATTCTGGCCGTCAACGTGCAAATTCCTTAAGCGAGCATAAAGCTCCAGCCGCTTGTTAACCGCAGGCACGGGATTTGCGTAGGAGGTTTATATGACCGTAGCAACTTGCAGTGAATTGATGACGAGAAGTGAAAGAGCGATCCGCACCTGTGCGCTGACTGAGATTGTGCGGGGCAGCGAAGGACGCCTGGTTGACGAGATGGCGCCGCTGGTTCGGCGTCAGGACGTCTCGCTCGACCTGAGCCCTGTGGAGCGCATTGACGCGGCCGGCATTGCGGCGCTGATCTCCATCTACCGTGTGGCGCAGGAGTCTGGACACAGGTTCAGCGTTTTGAATGTTGCGCCCCGTGTTCGCGAGCTGCTGGCTTTGGTGGGGCTCGAAGGGATCCTTGTATCTCATAATTCGAACTGTGCAACCGATACCGGCCGCCGGATGTCGCAGAATGCTGCCTAACCAAAGCAGGCTGCTGCCTAACGGGCAGGCTTGCTGCCTGACGGGCAGAATGCTGCCTGACGGGCAGAATGATGCCTGACGGGCAGAATGCTGCCTAACCGGGCAGGCTGCTGCCTAACCGAGGCAGATCATTCGGGTCATTCCGGCGCCGGAATTCCTCATAAAAGTGAGCTCAAAACTCGGGCCTTTGTCTCAAATGGCGAAAATTCATTAGAATCTATACTTGGGTTTTCAGTCGTTTAGCAATCCGTTGTGACGAAAGGCACAGGCAATCGTATACTTGGGGCGCTATTTGTTCTAATGAAACCCGAATGCCGCAAGGCTCCGTCGTTTGTCTGGATGACCCGCAGCAGCGTAGCCAGAGTCCCAAACTTTGAGTGCTGAATCTGCGATTTGCCACGCTTTTTGACGGACCGCCGCGGAATTCAAAAAGAAAACGGAGGCTTTACCCCATGACGCAGGGCGTTCTGGAGCAAGCGCCTGCCACTTCGGCAGGCTCGACGCAAACCGAAACTAAATATGTTTACTTCTTTGGCGACGGCCGGGCCGACGGCAACGGCAAGATGAAGGATGTGCTGGGTGGCAAAGGCGCCGGCCTGGCGGAAATGACCAGTGCCGGCCTTCCAGTGCCTCCTGGATTCACGATCCAGACCGAAGCCTGCCGCGAATATATGCGCGGAAAAGTAAGCCCGAAGATCGACAAGGAAATGAAGGCTGCCCTCGAGCAGCTTGAGAAGCTGCAGGGTCAGAAACTTGGCGCGGGCGAAAATCCGCTGCTGGTCAGCGTGCGTTCAGGCGCCAAGTTTTCAATGCCCGGCATGATGGACACCATTCTGAATCTTGGCCTCAACGACAAGGCAGTTGAAGCACTGGCCAAGCGCTCAGGTAATCCTCGCTTTGCGTATGACTCCTATCGCCGCCTGATCCAGATGTTCGGCGACGTGGTTCTGGATGTTCCCAAGAAGAAGTTCGAGCACATCTTCGACGGCATCAAGGCAAAGAAGAAGGTCAAGTTCGATTACGAACTGCTGCCAGAAGCGCTGCAGGAGATCATTGCCGAGTACAAGAAGCTTGTGAAGAAGGAAACCGGCAAGGACTTCCCGCAGAATCCGCTGGAGCAGCTTACTGCCGCGCGCGATGCCGTGTTCAGAAGCTGGCAGAACGAGCGCGCCAAGACCTACCGCCGCATCAACCGCATCGACGACTGGCTGGGTACCGCTGTCAACGTGCAGGCCATGGTGTTTGGAAACCTCGGCGAGAACTCGGGAACGGGCGTTGGCTTTACCCGTAACCCTGCCACCGGCGAGCACGTGTTCTTTGGCGAATACCTGATGAACGCGCAAGGCGAAGACGTGGTTTCAGGCGTTCGTACGCCGAACCCGATCAGCGAACTTGAGAAGGCAATGCCCAAGTGCTACGACCAACTCAAGGACATTACCCGCCGCATGGAAAAGCACTACCGCGATATGCAGGATTTTGAGTTCACCATCCAGGATGGCAAGCTCTACATGCTGCAGACCCGCAACGGCAAGCGCACCGGTCTGGCCGCAGTTCGCGTGGCCATCGACATGGTTCGCGAAGGCCTGATCACGCAGGAAGAAGCAATTCATCGCGTAGAGCCGAACCAGCTGTACGACTTCCTGGTTCCGCGCCTGGTTGAGAAGGGCGAGAAGATTGAAGTGCTTGCCACCGGCCTGCCGGCATCGCCCGGCGCTGCTGTTGGGCAGATCGTGTTCACAGCTGAAGAAGCAGTCAAGCAGCACGCCAACGGCGCCTACAAGACCATCATCCTGGTTCGCGGCGAAACCACTCCTGAAGATATCGCCGGCATGGAAGTTGCGGACGGTATTCTCACCTCGCGTGGCGGCATGACTTCGCACGCTGCTGTAGTCACCCGCGGCATGGGCAAGTGCTGCGTGGCCGGCGCCGGCGAGTGCACGGTGGACGAAGCCAAGAAAGAACTCCGCGTCAAGGGCCATGTCTACAAGCAGGGCGACTGGATTTCGCTGGACGGCACCACCGGCCGCGTCATCGCAGGCAAGCTGAAGACACTTGAGGCGCAGCCTGACGATCCGGATCTGGTCAAGTTCATGACCTGGGTCGATCCGCTGCGCAAGCTGAAGATCCGCGCCAACGCCGATATCCCTCGCGATGCCAAGCAGGCGCGCGAGTTCGGTGCGGAAGGCATTGGACTTTGCCGTACCGAGCATATGTTCTTTGCAGAAGACCGCATTGGACACATGCGCACCATGATTCTGGCTAACGACGAGAAGACCCGTCGCGCAGCACTCAAGAAGCTGTTGCCCATGCAGCGTGCCGACTTTATCGGCTTGCTCAAGGCAATGGAGTCGCTGCCGGTCACCATCCGCCTGCTCGATCCGCCGCTGCACGAGTTCCTGCCCAAGCGCGAAGATCTGCTGGTTCAGATCGCCCGCCTGGAAGAGAGCAAGCCGCGGTCGCCCAAGCTGAAGGATCTGCGCTCACTGCTGGCTCGCGTGGAAGAACTGCATGAGCAGAACCCCATGCTCGGGTTGCGTGGATGCCGTCTCGGCATTACCTTCCCCGAGATTACCGAGATGCAGGCACGCGCCATCATCGAAGCCGCTGTTGCGGTCAAGGCGAAGGGCGGCAACCCGCATGTCGAAATCATGGTTCCGCTCATTGGCTCAATCGAGGAAATGCGCAACCAGTCGGCAATCATTCGCCGCGTAGCTGACGAAGTATTCAAGGAAAAGGGCACGAAGGTCGAATACATGGTGGGAACCATGATCGAGCTGCCGCGCGCTGCCTTGACTGCCGATCAGATCGCCGAAGAAGCTGAGTTCTTCAGCTTTGGAACCAACGATCTGACGCAGACCACTTACGGCATCTCGCGCGACGACATCAACAACTTCCTGCCTGCATACATGAAGGCGGGCATCTTCAAGCAGGATCCGTTCGCCACTCTCGATCAAGCCGGCGTTGGACAACTGGTGAAGATGGCTACATCCAAGGGCCGCGGCACACGTGCGGCTCTCAAGGTTGGAATTTGCGGTGAGCACGGCGGCGATCCAGAGTCCGTCAAGTTCTGCCACAAGATCGGCCTCAACTACGTGTCCTGCTCACCCTTCCGTCTGCTCACGGCTCGCCTTGCGGCAGCCCAGGCAGCTCTCGAAGACAACATGACCACGGTTCACACCAACAAGTAGCAAGCTGCAAGAAGTACAAGGGGCGCGGCCAACAGGCTGCGCCCCTTTTTATTTCGGCGTATTCTTATCGGCAAAGCTCAAACCTAATGGCGGACGCAATGATCGGTATTGCGCTCTTTCTCGCGGCCTCCCTAGCAATCGTCAGATTGTCATGGCGATCTCTGAGGTGTCTCAGAGCCCACGGGTTCTATCGCTTCTTTGCCTTTGAATTGCTGGCCGGCCTTATTGTTCTGAATCTGTCCATCTGGTTCCGCGATCCGTGGTCGATGCGGCAGATCGCTTCCTATGCTCTCGGAGTCATCTCAATCGCACTTGCGGTGGAGGGGTTTCGCCTTCTGGCGAAGATTGGCAAGCCGTCGCATGAAGTAACACAGAGTACGAATCTGGCTTTTGAGAATACGACAAAGCTTGTGACTTCGGGAGCGTATCGCTTCATTCGCCACCCGCTCTACGCTTCGTTGCTGGCTCTAGTGCTGTGTGCGTGGCTTAAAGCGCCGCTCTCGGCGTTGAACATTGCCATGGCGCTTGCCGCTGCAGGATGCCTGCTCGCCACCGCGCTTGCTGAGGAAAAAGAGAATATCGCCCGATTTGGAGCTGAGTACGCCGAGTACCTGATGCACACCCGGCGCTTTGTGCCGTTCCTCTTTTAGCGCTACTTGCTGTCGGCCGTGTAGTAGCCTTCGCGGGTCGCTACTGTCAGGTCGTCCTTTTTGGCCTTCAGCACGATCTTGTGGAACTCATCCTCGTTGATTTTCTGATCGGGCGTGTAGGTGAGCACATACTGGTTGCGCAGCTCGTCGGCAATTTCGTTGTAAATCTGTTCGAGGTCTTCCTTCTTCTTGGTCTCAAAGTAGCGACCACCGGTGCGAGTGGCGATTTTGTCCATGATCTTTTTGCCGTCGATGTCGGCTTTCTTATCATCACCACGCCGGCCCCCACCACCACCCGGGTAGCCTCCGCCTCCGCCCGGATAACCACCGCCACCGGGATACCCGCCACCTCCGCCGGGATAGCCTCCGCCGCCACCGCGCCGGCCGCTGTTCGGGAAAGGAGTTTCACTGCGCTGTCCCTGGCCTTTGAAGTAGATGGTATAAATCGCCATGTTGGCCCGATCCGCTGCATCGATGGCGTCATTCAAGGTCTCTTTGCTGCCACGGTCCTCGCCGTCAGAAAACACGATCAGCGCCTTGCGCCCATCTTTCAGCTTCATCAGTTCGTCGGCGGCGAGGTAGATGGCATCGTAAAGCTGGGTGCCGCCGCCGTTGCCGGTCCTGCGCCCGTTGGTGCGATCCTCGTCGCTGGTTTCCGGCCCGAGGGGGCTATGGCTCTCCCGCTCGCTGGGACCAATGTTGTCCAACTCGTGCTGCAGTTTGTCGCGCACGCCGGTAAAGTCCTGCAGCAGCTCCACCTCGCGATCGAAATGAATCAGGAAGGCCTCGTCGGCCTTTGTTCCTGATTTCGCATCGGACTTCGCGTCGGACTTCGCATCGGCGGGCATCATCTGCTCCAGAAACTTACCTGCCGCCTTGCGTTCGTCGTTCATAGCCGCTCGAAGGCTGCTGCTGGTATCGATAGCCAGTCCCAGCCGAAGGGGAGCCTTGCTATCGCGCGCAAAGCTCCTGATCTGCTGAGGGCGTCCGTCCTCGCTGAGCGTTACGTCTGCGCTGGTAAGGTCTTTCACCAGGTCGCCGTGTTTGTCGCGCACGGTTACGGCCAGCAGCACCTCCGGCCCTTTCGAGCGAAGCGTGGTCATTGGCTGATCAGCAGCAGGCTGGCTACCGCCAGCGGCGCCGGGCTGTTGTGCATAAGCTGCGGGGAGGCTGGCTACCGCCAGCAACGAAAGAGCGATCAGGCATTTGGGGTGATTTGGCATGGCGTTCCTGGGGATCCACCGTCGTCCGTTTAGACGATCAGGAATCAGGATAGTTGATGGTGGAGGCCGGAATGGACGCAAAAAGATCGGAATGGTGAACCCGAAATGAGGAACCGGAAGTGGTTCTCGCCGATCAGCTTTCGAGCATCACCAGTTCCACGCCGGCTTCATTGAATATTTCCGTGGTAAAGGCAAAGCTCTCGACCCAGCGGTCGTTGTCTGATTTACGCGACACAACCCGCTTGATGCCGGCCTGCACAATCGCAGCTCCACATTGCGAGCAGGGCATAAAGGGCCACACATAGATAGTGCAATCGTCGAGCCCCTGCTTAGCAGTCAGGATGGCGTTCATTTCGGCGTGGATGATGGTGCGGTATTTGACTTCGCGATTCTGCAGCCGATCGGGCGAGTCCTTCACACCTTTCGGATGACCGTTGAAGCCGAGAGAAATAACAAATTTGCCGCGCGTAATTACCGCGCCAACTTGCGTGCTGGGGTCTTTACTCCAGGTAGAAACCAGCCGCGCCATATCCAGGAAACGCGAATCCCAGTCGGTCACCATGCCTCACTTTGCCACATTTGGCTGACCGTCAGTTTATCGCAGCGGCCCCGCGGGATCAGCATGCAAATGCTCCATCCATTCGCGCGTCCCCTGGTACCGGCACGACTCCGATGCTATCTCGGCTGCTAGCTGCAGCGCCTCTTCAAAGCTCTTTCCAATCGAGAAGAAATAGCAGAAGGCACCGTGAAAAATGTCTCCGGCTCCCATGGTGTCGACGGCAACAACCTTGTGCACCGGTATCTCGCCGGCTTTGCCGCCAGCAAAGAATCGCAACGGTTGCGCGCCTTGGGTGATGGCAACGTTTGTAACGCCGCGGCTCAGGAAGTACTTCACCAGCGCACTTTCAGATGTACAACCAGGGGCCGCGAAGTCTGCTGAACAAATGACCGTGTGCACAGATTTGAGCAGCTCATCGGTCCCGTCTTTCCAGCTTCCGCCATCCATCACAACCGGCTTTCCCGCGGCCTTTGCCGCGCTGGCCCACGCCCGGCAAGCCTGCATCGCATGGCCATCCACCAGCACGAATTTTGCCTCTTCACAAATTCGCTGGTCGACTACAGCAGGTGGAATTTGAATCCGAAGCGCATTCGCAGAAACCACATTGCGCCTGCCCGATTCGTCGACAACGACTGACGAAATTGGAGGAGCATCAACAAACTCAGGATTGAGGTCGATGCAATCAACAGCGAACTTCCGGCACTCGTCGCGAACGATGGCGCTGACAGGGTGCAGGCCGACTGCGGTCACAAGAGCTGCTTTTCCACCGAGACGGCTGAATGCGATGGCTGCATTGGTAGCGGGGCCGCCGACGAAAATGTCCTGGCTCTTTGCGGCAACCTTGGCGTTGGCGGCCGGAAACTCCGTCACGCGATAGACAACATCAATGGTGGATAGACCTACGAAGATACCGTCAATCACGCTGCGCCCCCTGCAATCTTCAATGTAATCGCGGCACCCGCGTTTCTCTTGTGACGGCCGCGCCAATCAAGATGGAACGGCGCAGTCCCCGGCATTGGTTGTTAGCGCCTGTAAATGCAGATACTATTCTCGTCATGAAAACGGAGCCCTTTTCAAGACGTAATTTTCTGGCTGCGAGTGGAGCTTTATTGGTTGCGCATGGTGCAATGGGCCAAAATGCATCGCTCACGGCTGGCGAAGTGCTGCAGCGCATGAAAGAGAATCTCGGCATGCCCTGGCTTTCAGACAGCATGACAACCACGGTTGACAATCTGCTGGGCGGCGATGCCAGTACGCCGGTGCGCGGCATTGCAACAACCACCATGGCAACCATCGACGTGATGCGGACGGCCGTTGCCAAAGGCTTGAATATGATTGTCAGCCACGAGACTCCGTTCTATCTGCATCTGGATAAGACCGACGATTTGAAAAATGACCCGGTGCTTGCCTACAAGCTGGACTACATGCGCAAGAACAACATTGTTGTGCTGCATTGGCACGATCACTGGCACCATCGCACTCCGGATGGAAGCGCCTACGGCATGATGCAGGAAGTTGGATGGGAGAAATACTCTGATTCGCCTGACAAGAAGCATTTCACGCTGCCTGCGCAGCCGCTGGCGCAGTTTGCCAAGGCGCTTGAGCAAAAGCTGCAGTTGCACAACGTGCGTGTGATCGGAAAACCAGACATGCAGGTGAGCAGAGTCTATACAAGCTGGGGCTATGCCAGCCGCCAAGTCGTCATCAGTTTGCTGAACCGGCCCGACGTTGACACGCTGGTGACCGGAGAGTCTGTCGAGTGGGAAGGAATTCCTTACGTGCAGGACATGGTAGCTATGGGGCAGAAGAAAGCGCTCGTTCTGCTTGGCCACGTGAACTCAGAGAACGGCGGCATGCGTTACTGCGCGGAGTGGCTGCGCGGCTTTATTCATGAGGTTCCCATCGGTTTCGTTCCCGCACCAGAACCTTTCTGGCCACCTGACCATCCGATTGGCTGATCCAGAATTAAGCAAGAAGGACAACTGACTACCTATATTTCCCGAAGTTGAGGGGAGATTTGTGAGAGGAAGCTTGCGCTTGAGAAGAACCAAGGTGGCAGTCGTGGCATTGGCTTTGATTGCTGTGACTCAATTCGTGTTTGCGCAGGAACCTGCTCAACCGGCAACGCAGCCGATGGCGCAAATCTCAAATGCTCCTTTTAATTTCAGTCATAAAAAGCATGGTGAGATGAAGCTGCAATGCGTCTTCTGCCACGAGACTGCAACCACGGGAGCAAGGGCATCATTCCCCGTCGAAGCAAAGTGCATGGTTTGCCACCAGGCGGTAAAGCGAGACTCCGATGCAATCAAGCAACTGGCGGCTATCGAGAAGGACGCGCACATCGTGCCTGAGAAACCGCTGTACAAGCTGCCTGAATTCGTGTATTTCAGTCATGCACGCCATTCCTCTGCGAACATCGGGTGCGAGCAATGCCACGGCAACGTTTTTGAGCAGGATGTGGTTGAGCTGCACATGCCGATGCGCATGAAAGCCTGCGTAGAATGCCACAAAGCCAGCGGCGTTGCCGGCACTTGTACTACGTGTCACGAAGCAATTCAGCAATAGGGGGTCAGCAGTTGAACGATCACAAATGGTTGAAGATTCTTGTAGCGGTTGCGCTTGCTGCTTCGTCATGCATCTACGCGCAAGAGTGGCGCGCATACGGCGGTGATGCCGGCGGAACACGCTATTCCCCGCTGAAACAGATCGACCTGTCCAATGTGAATCGGCTGAAAGTTGCGTGGAGTTTTCATACCGGCGACATGAGCGATGGCACTGAGCTTGCTGCGCACTCCTCCTTTGAAGCGACCCCGCTGGTTGTCGATGGCTTAATGTACATCACCACGCCATTTTCGCGGGTCATCGCACTGGATCCGGAAACCGGCAAACAAGTGTGGGCTTTCGATCCGAAGATCGATAAAGACGCGACTGTGCCGCTTTATGTAAGTCGCGGCGCCGCGTGGTCGACCGACGGAAAGAGCTCGCGCGTCATTGTAGGAACACTCGATGGGCGCCTGTATTCGCTCGATCCAAAGACGGGTAAGCCTGACGAGAAATTCGGCAAAAATGGATTTGTCGATCTGCGGCTCGGCGTGGCGGAAGATTTTCCCGACAAACATCTCGGCATGACATCTCCACCGGCTATTTACAAGAACGTGGTGATCTGCGGCTCGATTACCGCAGATGAAGTCCCGAAAGGACCACGCGGCGATATTCGAGGTTACGACGCCGTTACGGGCAAACTGTTGTGGACGTTCCACTCGGCCGCACGGCCCGGAGAATTCGGCGGCGATACATGGCTGCTGGATTCCTGGAAAGATCGCTCGGCTGTAAACGCGTGGTCAAACCTGAGCGTAGATACACAGCGAGGTATTGTCTACGTTCCGCTCACTTCGCCAGGCTATGACTACTATGGCGGCGATCGAAAGGGCAATGACCTCTTCTCCGATTCGCTAGTTGCGCTTGATGCGACCACCGGCAAACGGCTTTGGCACTACCAGGTCATCCACCATGACCTGTGGGACTATGATCTGCCTTCGCAACCTACTCTGATGGATATCAAGCAAGACGGCAAGACTATACCGGCCGTTGTCGTCGAAACCAAAAGCGGCCTGGCCTTTGTCTTCAATCGCGTGACTGGAAAGCCGATATGGCCGATCAATGAAGTGCCGGTTCCTGCGAGCGATGTTCCGGGAGAGCAAACATCGCCTACCCAGCCGATACCTTCGAAGCCCGCATCCATTGCCCGCACAACGTTTACACCGGAAGATCTGACAAACATTTCGCAACAGGCGCATGACTACTGTGCGGGTCTGCTGAATGGTGCGACGCTGGGCGGCACCTACACGCCGGTCGGATTGAAGCCGACACTGTTTTGGCCCGGCTCATTGGGCGGCGCAAACTGGGGATCGGGCAGTTTCGATCCAACGACGCATCTTTTCTACATCAATACATCGGAGATCGGGAACTTCCAGTACATGGCGAAATCTCCTGAGGGTTCTGAAGTTGCGTATCGCTCGCGCGGCGCGAGTAAGGGCGGAACAAAATTTGTGGATCAGGATGGCTACCCGTGCCAGCGCCCGCCTTGGGGCGTGTTGACAGCGATCGATATGGATACTGGCGAGTTCAAGTGGCGTTCAACTCTGGGTGTTGTAGACGCACTTACGGCTAAGGGAATTCCGCCCACAGGCATTAGCAATCTTGGCGGTTCGCTGGTTACAGCCGGTGGGTTGCTGTTCATTGCGGCGACCAACGACAGCCGCTTCCGCGCATTCGACAAGATGACGGGCAAGGAACTATGGACAGTGCTGCTTCCGGCCGTGGCGCACGCAACGCCCATGACGTACACGGGGCCGAAGAATAGGAAGCAATATATCGCGATCTCCGTGGGAGGGATAGGAAAGAAGATTACCGATGAGCTGGTGGTGTACGCGCTGCCGTGAGTTGCACACGCGCACAGTCGGAACAGTTGTCGCGCAATGCGGAAACTCCGCCCCGTTTCGAATTATCTTGAAGGAAGTGATCTGGTAGCGCTACCGGGAATCGAACCCGGGTTTTAAGATTGAGAATCTCACGTCCTAACCCCTAGACGATAGCGCCACTACTGTCGGGTGCGGCCGCGAAGGCCACTCATCTAATTTAACAAGAAATGCGGTTGCTGCCAAAGCTCATGTGCCGGTCAAGGGCTGCCTGATGTTCCGATCAAAGGACGGGGCCAAGCTCGGAACTAAATCCCCAGTTTCCGTACTTCGTCGTTGTAGTACTTGCGGTACAGGATTTCCCACTCCTGGGAACCTTCCTGAATGATCTTGCGCTGATTGGCGATCTTCAGGCGGGCGGCGGTATCGATGCGCGCTTCGTCGGTCAGCAGTTCTTCAAGAGCTTTGCGCGCTTCCTGGCGGATGGTGTTGCGATCTTCCATGAAGCCGACCTGGTCAATCTCGGCCAGCGTATCGGCCACGGTATGAGCCAGCTTGTTGAGCTTGTCGCGGCTGATCCTCATAGCACCGCCTTGTACTTCTTGGCCAGCTCGGTCTTGACCTTCTTGAACATCTCGGCGTATTGCGCACCAGACTTGCGCATCTCTTCAGAGTAGGCCTCAAGAATTACGCGCACCTCTTCGTTGATGCGGTCTTCGAGCGAAAGCTCGTCGATAAGCCCCTCGCTCACGCGAGCCTCGGTCACCTTCAAGTCTGAAGTGGTGATCATCTTGGCGTCGATGAGGTGCTTGACCGTACGGCGGGCTAGATACCCAATGTAGTCGCGAGAAAAGATCATTGGTTCGACCAACAGGATAGCGCATTGGACCGCAGGCTGTACACACCAGCGTTGGCGAGAAAAGACTTCGGTCTTGTTGATTCGCCTGAATTTTTGGCGACTAGATTACCGGGCTTGCTTTATAGTTGCCTATCGCTTTTGCTGGGATTTCGACGACCCGGCACAAAATTCACCGTCAAGGAGATTATCGTGGCCAGCTTTTGTTCGAAATGCGGAACCGAACTCTCTCCTGGAGCTCAATCCTGCGCGTCCTGTGGCGCGTCCGTTGCAATGCCCGTTGCGGCAGTAGCGCCCGCTCCACCACTCGTTACAGCGCCTGCCCCCTCGGGGAACAATGCAGTCAAGATCATCCTAATCATTGTCGCCGTTGTTGTCGGCCTCGGCATCGTGGGAGCGGGGGCCTTCGGGTTCCTGGTCTGGCGGGTCGCTCACGCTGTTCACGTTTCCGGTTCGGGCAAGGATGTCACTATCAACACATCCAGCGGCTCAATCCGGGCAAATTCAAGTGAGACCTTCACGGCAGCCGACCTCGGCACGGACCTTTATCCCGGCGCTACCTCGGGAAAAGGCAGCATGCGGATGTCGTTGCCAACCGGCACCATGGTCACTGCCGTCTACGTCACTAACGATTCGAAAGACCAGGTTGTAGCTTTCTACAAGGAGAAATTTGGAAGCGGCGCCTCGGTGATCGAGAGCGAGGACGGAGCCGTCATTTCGGCAACCAAGGGAGAAAAAGAGTCAGTGGTTGTCACCGTTACCGCCAATTCATCTGAATATGGCGGCAAGACCCAGGTTGCCATCGTACACACTACCTCAAACAAAGCATCCTAGGTAGCCATCAGACGGGGACGCCTGCAATTTGCAAACGCACAGCGTCCCTTCTGCCTCTCACTGCCGATGCGGGCAGGTTTTGGTGTTGATGCACTCATCGGCCAGGCGCAGCCGCTGTACGGGCTTGCCGCCAATCAGGTGCTCTTTCACGATCTCTGCCGCATCTTCCGGTTGGACGTGGCCGTACCAGACCGCCTCTGGATACACCACTACGGTTGGCCCGTGTTCGCACTGGTCAAGGCATCCGGACTTGTTGATCCTCACCCTGCCGGCCAGCCCGGCTTCCTTGGTCAGTTGCTGCAACTGCGTGTGCAGCTCGCTCTTTCCATCGACCGTGCAGGAAGGGCGCGGCGCACCCGCGGGACGTGTGTTGTGACAGACAAATACGTGGTGTTCGAAAACTGGCAAGCGGCGATCCTCCCGGATTGGTGTTTGTGGTTTGTGGTTGAATCTCTATGTTAATTTTTCTCCACCTGGAACTTGAGAGTGAGACAGCGCAGGGACAGGCAAAACAGCGGAGACGAAAGAAATGTGCTGCATTCAGATTAATGCCCTGCACTGCCCCGCTTCTGCCGCGGCACGGAATTTCCCACAATCCCCGGCTTGCGCCCGGCCTAATCTGCGAAAATGAATGCTTGACTATGAGTTCAGATAATCTTCTATCGCTGAAAGACGACATGGTGGCATTCATTGAGGGCCACGGTCTGCAACGCCTGCCCGGCTACGTCACCGAAGATATTCCGTCGATTGTGTGGGAGGGTCAAGGCAATCCCGATTCGTGGAAAGACTTTGTGGAGATGGCCAAGCATGTTGGCACTCCCTTTGTCACCTTCAGCGAAATGACTCTGGAACGCGAAGAACTCGACGCGCTCATCGACGAAGCCACAGAGATGAACTTTCCCGATGAAGAAGCGACCGAACTGGTTGAAGCCAGGTGGCTGCGGAAGTATGCCGACATGCTCGGCTACATTCAGCTTGGATTCGTTTACCAGGGGCTGGTGTTTCTGCATGAAACCACAACCGAGTGGTACGAGCGCTTCCAAGCGCTGCTTGAAGATATTGAGAGCTTCCAGGACATTGTCATAGACGACGTGCACCCTCATGATGACGAGGATGAGTAAGCGGCGTGACTTCCGGGCCCGTTCCAATCACTCCAGCCCGCGCATCTGAACCTCGAAAACACTCGCCCTGCGGGCCGCCTCGCCAGCGCTGGATCCTTGAACAAACTGACCAGGCAGCCGCAGAAGCGCTTGCGAAAGAGGCTCGCCTGCCGCATGTGTTAGCCGAACTGCTGGTGGCGCGCGGCATCACCAGCGCACACGACGCATTTGTCTTCCTCAATCCTGACACCGATCACCTTCACGATCCATTTCTGATGCTGGGCATGGCCACGGCCGTCGAGCGCCTTGAACGCGCCATCGCCGCGCGCGAGACGGTTTTACTTTACGGCGACTACGACGTTGACGGCACCACTGCTGTAGTCCTGCTCAAGGCTGCCATCGAGATGCTGGGCGGTGTTGTCCGTTTTCATGTGCCACATCGGCTGCGCGACGGCTACGGTCTGCAGTCGAGCGTGATTGAGGCGGCATGCACTGAAGGCGTGCGCTTGATCATCACGGTCGACACCGGCATGCGTGCATTTGCCGAAGCGGAGACGGCGCGGCGCGTAGGCATCGATCTCATCATTACCGATCACCATTTACCCAAGGCCGATGACGATGTGCCTGTGGCGCTGGCGATTCTCAATCCCAATCAGCAAGGCTGCACTTACCCGGAAAAGTCTCTGTGCGGCGCTGCTATTGCACTCAAACTGGCGCAGGCCGTTCTTGAGCGGCGCGATCGCGAGCGCACCCGCGAAAAGACGCTGCCCAGCTTTCTCAAGATGGCGGCCATTGCAACCATTGCCGACGCGGTTCCGCTGCATGGCGAGAATCGCACCATTGCCGCGCTGGGCCTGCGCGAACTTCGCCGTCCAGCCGGCGCCGGACTGCGCGCGTTGTTTGCCGTTGCGGCACTTGATCCGGCCAGCAAGCCGATCAGCGGATTTGACGTAGCCTTCCGGCTGGCGCCGCGCATCAACGCTGCCGGCCGCATGGACGTAGCATCTGAAGTGATCGAGCTCTTCTTAACGCGCGATGCTTTGCGTGCCGCTGAACTTGCCGGCAAGCTCGAACGGCTCAACCGGGAACGCCGTGATGTTGAAGCAGCGGCACTGCGCCTGATTGAGAGCCGGCTTGCGGAGGACGAACAACTGGCGGCGGATCGGCTGGTGGTGGTCGACGGTGATGGTTGGCATCGCGGTGTTATTGGGATTCTTGCTTCGCGCGTTGTTGAGCGCACGGCCAAGCCGGCGATTGTCGTTAGTATCGAAGACGGAATTGCGCATGGCTCAGGCCGGTCGGTCGATGGCTTTCATCTGCTGAATGCAATCGAAAGCTGCGCCGATCTGTTCACGCGCTTCGGCGGCCATGCCTTTGCTATCGGCTTCGCATTGCCCGCCGATTCCTTGCCGGAATTAAAACGGCGTCTTCGCAATTATGCACAGGAACATCTTGCCCAACGCGAGCCGGAGCGCCTGTTGCGTATCCACGCCGAGTTGCCGCTGGACCGCATAACGCCTGTGCTTGCCGGATGGCTGCGCAAGCTTGAGCCGCTTGGCCACGGAAATCCGGAGCCGGTTTTCGTGGCTCGGCGCGCAACGCTGGTGGCAGCGCCGCGCACGATGAAGGAACGCCACGTGCGGCTGGAACTGGCCCAGGAATCTTCGCATCCTGTGGAGGCGGCAGGATCATTTACGCGCAGCCCCAGCAGCTCCATGCGGGCCGTTGGCTGGGATCTGGCCGCGCGCGCCGCGGAGCTAAAACTGATCAGCGGAAGTCTGATCGATGTCGCCTATCGCATTCGCGAAAACGACCATCCAGAATTCGGAGGTCTCGAGGTTGAGATCTGCGGAATGGAATTGGCTGAGTCCTGACACAAGAAGGCCCGCGTTAAACCGCGGGCCTGATGGTTAGAGCCAAGCGCAGATACTAGTGGTCGCGGTCATGCCCATGATCACCGTGGTCACCGTGACCCCCCTGGTCGCCGTGCGGCTGCGGCGGTTGTTGTTGTGGCCGCGCCTGTTGTGGCTGCGGCTGTTGGCGCTGTTGCTGAGGTTGCGGCTGCGGCCTCTGTTGCTGCTGCTGTGGCGGTCCGCCGCGGTTCTGCATGTTGTCCTGGCTCCCGTGCGGGTTGTTGTAATTCCTAAACTGCGGCGCCGGGTTGTTTTGCTGCGGAGCATCGTTCCGATAGTGCGGATTCTGGTTTCCCGGCTGCGGTGGATTCTGATATCCAGGCTGAGGGGTGTTACCGCGGTTCTGATTGCCGGCGTTCGGAGGTGGCGTGTATGTGTTGCGATTATCAAAACCCCGAGCGTTCGAATTTCCTTGCCGCGGATTATCCTGCTGCGGTGCGTTACCGCGGTTCTGGTTCCCCGCGTTCGGAGGCGGAGTGTACGTGTTGCGGTTGTCGTTGCCCCGGGCGTTCGAGCGCGAATCGTAGTTGCCGCCACGATTGTCAGTGTTGCCCTGTGGCCGCTGATTGCCGTTGTCACGTCCCTGGAATCCGCCGCGATTATTTTGCATTGGGCCCGTGCCCATTGGCCGCTGCACCACTACGTTGCTCGGGTGGCCGCCATTGTTACGCGCATAGAACGATTTGTCGGACCGCGCTGCATCCTCATGCGAACGCTGGAACTGCGTTTCGTCCACATGCCGGTCGCGGTCGGCGAACCGCTCTTCAGGCCTCGGGTCGTGATGAATGCCATCGCGTCCGCCGCTGAAAGAAACGTGCCGGTCGTTCTCAATCGTGTAACGTCGCACTACATCGCGATCGACATAAACGTTGCGAACACGCCGCTCGTCCACACGCATCACAGCGGTGTTGTAGATAAAGTCGTGACCGCGCCACATGCCCCCCACAAAGCCCACGCCCATGTAGCCGAAGCCATAATTCACGCCGCCGTAGTAACCGACGTGCAGGCCCCAGTATCCGGGGTGAAACACGTAGAGGTTGTTGTCCCATCCCCAATAAGGCGGCGTCCAAAGCGCGCCTTCATAAGGAGCCTGTACCCACGTGCCGGGCACCCAGTAGTATCCGTCCTGGTCGTAAGCCCAGTAACCCGGCATCCAGATCAAACCCTGATCAGGGCACGGCGGCTGTTCATAAACAGGAAGCTGTGGAGGAGCAAAATTCACGCTGATAAAGACTCCGCCGAATGAGGATGCGGGAATCAGCATTGCGACCATTGCCAGCAGCAGAATACGCAAAGAGCGAAGAGCGTTCATAGTAAAAGCCTCCCTGTGCCTTTTTTGCTTTGCTGAAAGCGCATGTTACACGCCTCAATAAGGCTACCTCTCTTGGAACCCTCCGACCCCTGATTAGTTGTGTACCCTTGGGATCACCTTCGTACCGTTCTTGATAACTCCCCTGGTTGCGCTTTCCCCAGACACACAAAAGCCGGCATTCAAGCCGGCCTTTGTGCTCTTCGAAGAATCACTTGATGCGTTAATGCTAGCGTCCCCGTTCACCTCTGGTTGCCGCACCATTATGTTTCTCGTTGTAGATCTGCCGGCTGTTCCGGTTCTCCTGCTGATTAGCCTGACGTCGCTGCTGCCCAGTCAACGCGCCACCATTGGCTACCCGTTCGTTATGTACCTGCCGCGCCGTGTTCGACTGGTTCGCATTTGTGCGCCCGGCCTCACCTGAGGTCATTTGCCCGCTGCGCAAACCGTTGGCCGTGCGCTGTTGCTGATTGGCCATGCGGTTGTTCACTTGGTTCGGAGCCACCGTGGTGTCGTTGTGCTTTTCGTTATAGATCTGGCGGCTGGCCGCATTCTGTTCGCCGTTGATCTGCTGCCTCTCCTGCCCGGTCAGCTTGCCACCATTCGCCACTCGATCGTTGTGAACCTGCTGATCGATTGCCGACTGGCTTTTCTCAGCCCGAGAGGCTTCGCCCGCCGTCATCTGCCCGCTGTGCAGCCCATTTGCAATGCGCTGATCCTGATTCGCCTCGCGCTCGTTGGGATGGTAGGCGCGGCCAGCGTTGCGATCCGCATCAGAAATCGGATGCGACTGCGCGTTCTGCATTGCTACCTGGTGGTATGCGTTCATCCGCGAGGCCGCCATCGTGCCCGGCTGGCCGTGATTCACACTGGCAAGCTGGTTGCGATCCTGCCCGGCAAAATGCTCATGCTGCATCTGGTTTGAGGTTGCCCCAACATGTTGCTCGTGCTCGGCCTGCATCTCGGCCGCCGACTCATGCGCCTGGATGCCTCCGCCGCCATTGAAGCTGTAATGGTTCTCATTCACAATCGTATTGCGCTCAATCACGGTGCGATCTTCGTACACGTTGGTTACGTGAACACCGCCGAAGTTTGCCACCGCGCGGTTATAAGCGAATACGCCGCCGCGCCACTCACCACCGCAGAATCCAACGCCCATATAGCCGAACCCGTAGTTCACACCACCGTAGAAGCCCACGTGCGGACCCCAGTAACCCGGATGCCACGCATAAAGGCCGCCAAGAAGTCCCCAGTAACCGGGTGTCCAAAGCAGACCAACTCGCGGCGGCGCCACCCATACACCGGGAACCCAGTAATAGCCGGCATCACCATAGGCCCAATAGCCCGGCGTCCAAATGTAGCCGGGCGCCGGCAGCGGAGGCTGCACATATACAGGCAGCACCGGAGGCGCAACGGCTACCGAAACAAATACACCGGCGTGCGCCTGCATCGCTGGCACAGCCAACAAAACCGCCGCAGCGGCAGCAAAAAACAAACTCCGTACTTTGGAGCAAATAGACATTTTCGAATCCTCCGTCAATTTCGGCGTCGAGATTCTGTTGCTCTCTCCAGCCGCCAAGTTCCCTGGGTCTTTTGGATGAAACACAGGTGTTCAAGACAAGTTGCTGGGGAATTTCACCTGCGAGGCAAAATCATAAAATCGTTGCGGATGAAATGTCATGGGAAATTGAGCCGGGATTCCACCTTCGTGTCATTACCATCAACAGGCTGATTGGCTGCCACGAAAGGTCCGCAGTCAAGCAAAAAGGCCCACCGTTCACAGTGGGCCTTTTACTGCTGGATAAAAAATCGGTTCAGGGACGAATGCTCAATCCCACGCCGATGACATGCCTTGCTTCGAGATTGATATTCAAGGGAGCGTACGGCTGCAGCGGATTGCCTGTGGGCACGAGAGTGGTGCCGATGTTTCCCGCCACCTGTCCAATGCCAACGTCGAGCGCGAAGTGCGGGTGCTCCTTCTGGGTGATGCGAACGGCGTAATCAAGCGTAGTCGGCAAGTGCGCCCGTCCCTGCAGCAGGTAAACGCTGGTCGCCGATAGTGCGCCCAGGTTCTTTGTTGTTGGCGGCTCCTGCGAGAAACCCGCCGAAGGCACAATGGCGGTTTTGAAGAAGAACGGCAAAGGAATTCCGACTCCGCCAAAAACACGCCCGCCGAACCGCGTGGCCTGGCCGCCGATTCCGTAGATAGACGCATTGGTGGCCTTCCAACCGAGGTTCAAGAGAAACGGCACCGGCGGATGAAGCCATGTCTTGGTCGCAACCACGTACACGTCGCCGTTGGTGTAGGTCTTGCCGTCCAGGTGGCCGGTGACGAACTTGTCGCCGGTGCGCACCACAAATCCGCCTGCAAAGCCCGGCGTCCACGGACCAAATTGCCCATCTTTAATCGCCACAACTTTGCCGTTGAAGATGTTCATGCCGGCGTAGTGCCACAGGTTGCTGAACAGTGCGCTGTTCCCGGTCCAGTGAACACTGCGGGTGTAGCCCACCTCAGCACGGTTGGCAAAGCCTTCTTCAATGCTGAAGGTGTGCAAGTCGCCGATTACTTTATTGGCATTGATAAAGTGATAGCCGACGGCGGGATGAGAGAAGAAATGGCCATCCTCCCCGTAGACGACATACGCGGTGGGCGTGATGAATCCGCCGGTCTGCCCTTCGAGGGTAAGGTTCTGGGCGCTGATACGGCTCGACTGCAGCGCTGCGATTGCGGCAAAAATAAAAAAAATGGGCATAGCAAAGCGACTTGGCTTCACGGCGGACTCCGGAAAGGGCATAACCAACCCAGGTGGATTTGAAAGTTACATCCTTTTAGCACAACAGAAGCAGGAACGTCTCCGTTGGTTGTCACAGTGAATTGCGGTGATATTCTTAAGCCCATGCCGCGCGGTCTATTTATCACTCTCGAAGGCCTTGACGGTTCCGGCAAGACCACTCAGATCAAGCGTTTGGCGGCCTGGCTAGAAAGCCGCGGGCTGGAGCCGGTGATCACGCGCCAACCCGGCGGCACGGTGATTGGCGACCGCATTCGAGCCATTCTGCTGGACTCCCGCTCCACCGGCCTGGGTTCCATGACCGAGATGGCTCTGATGTTTGCCGACCGTGCGCAAGCTATTGCCGAAGTGATCCAGCCGTCTCTCGATGCGGGCAGGATTGTGGTCTGCGATCGCTTTACGGATTCAACGGAGGCTTACCAGGGCGGCGGCCGGCAACTGGGATCCGAGGTAGTTCTCGATCTGCACCGCGTAATCTGCGGCAACCTGCAGCCCGACATCACGATTCTGCTGCTGCCATCGTTGAGCGCATCGCTGGGGCGCGCGCGTCGCCGCAACACTCGCGAAGAGGCGCAGACCGGCAAGGACGAAAATCGCTTTGAGCTGGAGCAGGACGGTTTCCACCGCCGCGTGTGGGAGAAGTATCACGAGATAGCGAAGCGCGAACCGAATCGCGTAGTGCTGATTGAAGGCGACCTGAGTATCGACGAAATACACGAGCAGATTGTGCAGGTGATCTCAGGACGATTGGTTAGTGGCGTGGGAAGTTAGTCCACTTAGTGGCCGCGGAGACATGAATGTTGGGATGAAAGGCATCCCTCAGGGGCTAATACGCCGCTGTTTTGCTGGTGTTTATGTACGGGCTGAAGCCCGTACCCTTCGTAGATTCGGCGTGCTTGTTCCAAAGGCAGCTCGTTGGGGTTCGTGGTATCCCCACCCGGCCCGTACCCTTCCGCTCGAGTCCCGATCCTTCAAAGGCAAAAGCAGATCCTTCACTCCGCTTACCCCAGGATCGCGAGGCGATCCCGGGACCCCAAACCGCTACGTTCAGGATGACACTGCTGTAGGTTGAGTCGAACTGTGCCGCTGCGACTCGATGACACGGCTTTAGTTGAAGTGGGTCTGTGTCGGTGCGTTCGGGATGACACTGCTGTAGGTTGAGTGGGTCTGTGCTGTCTCTCCCGGATGAGACTGCTGACTCAAAACGTGACACGCATTTCCGTTACTACGTTGTGGTTCCAGAGGCTGAATCTGGTCATGGCGACCTGCTTGCCGGCTGCCAAAACAAGATAGGCGTGTTCCGGTTTCCAGCTCTTGCGCCGAATGGACACATACGCTGCCGGTGTAATGAAGCTCTGTGTTTTTCCGTCGAATGGGCCGGCATGGAAGAACGCCGTCTCATTCTCGATATCGAACCAGGTATGCGCCGTGGTGTGGAACTGAGCGGTCGTATTCCATTCAACGGCGCGGCCCTGCAGATTGATTTTGCCGGTTGGTAAAAATCCGCCCACGCTGCTGATGATGGCGAAGCGGCCAATTCCCTTGCCCACGTTGATGTACGGCGCGTAGTACGAAGTCTCAAGCACGTTCTGATGAATGCGCGGCGCGAACGCGTGATACAGGACGGCAGACACGGCGAAGTTGCCATGTTCAGCATTGCCGGAGACGATGCGGTACTTTACCTGTGTAGACGCATTGCCGAAGCCGTCAGGCGCGCTGCTGGAGTGGTTACGGAAGAACGATGGTGGATTGAGATCGACCTGTATGCGCCGGCCGATGATCATGCTGATGCCGTGGCCGTTTCCGTATTCGAGAACGTGGTTTCCGGCCATGGTGGAATTTGAAACGGAGATGCGTAGAGCTTGCCCGAGGCGCGCGTCGGATTGGAAGAGCGGAGTCATCCAGGTGGGCTGCACGTCGGCCATGGACACATTGTGCAAACGGATCTGCTGGTAAAAGGACTGCTGCGCCCATCCGGCAAGGGATGAGCACACAAGGGCGAAGGCAGCCGCCCACGGCAAGATGGAATTCAGAGGTTTCACGGTTGAATCGATTGTCAAAGAGGGCGCTGTTTTGGCAAGTGACTCAACGCACAGATGCGAGCAGTTCTGTCTAAGAAAGGGGATTTTGCGCCGAAATCGGATCATTTCTGGCTAAAACCGGCCCTCAAACGCCCCCAAGAAAGGACAGCCGATTCTACGAAATGGCAACGATTACTCTTTCCATGTAACTCATTCTGCAATGGTTATATGAACTGATGTACCGGAATTGCGGGGGTTACCGGGGGAGGGGGTGGGGGATGAAGTGAGCTCCTCGCGACGACAAGCTGATTTGAGTGGAATTTTGGGTGGAGCGAAATTCAGTTCGGCCGGTTGCCTGAGGAGGAGCGGCGGCGGAAGCGATCGTCTATTGGCTGGCGGCCGCTGAAACCGGATTCCATGGTGTGCCAGTGCTCGATGCTGGTTTCTCCCATGCGCCAGCACAGCAGCACTACCTGGTCATCGAGGCGGCAGGGGAAATCGAGGAGGCCGGTATCGAGATCCTTGACCTGAACACCGATTTCGTCGATTTCAACTATGGTTTCGCGGGCTTTTTTCAGGTGCTCTTCCAATTCGCTGCGCTGTTTAATAACCGAGGCCGCGTCAACCTTCATGCCGCCGGAGAGATAGATGCGGCGGGCAAGCTCTGAAAGATCCGACTCGACCTTTTCTGCCGCCTGCTTGCCTTCGATGGCGCGCTTGAGCAGCGCCTCCAACACGGGCAGCAGGGATTGAGCTTCGTCGATGGTGAAGGTCTTCACTGAATACCAGTTTACAGAAAGACGGTTTACGAAGTGACGAGTTGACAAGTTTACGAGTTGACGAGTTGGCGAGTTGGCGAGTTGGCGAGTTGGCGAGGCCATGAGCGATTTGGCAGCCTGCGGATTCTTGTCAACTTGAAAACTTGTCAACTCGTCAACTTCTTCTCGGAGCTTTGTCTATCGAAGTTCGAGCATGCGGTCCAGGGCTACTTTTGCCCACTGCTTTACTTCGGCACGGACCTGGATGCGGTTGACTACGTTGCCCTGCACCAGGTTTTCAAGCGCCCAGGCGAGGTGCTGGGGCGTGATGCGGAACATGGTGGTGCACAGGCAGCCGGTGTCGTCGAGCGTGATGATTTTTTTGCCCTGCGAGGCAAATTGGCGGGCCAGTCGGTTGACCAGGTGAATCTCAGTTCCGATGGCGAACATGGAACCGGCCGGCGCCTTTTCGACGATGGAGATTAGGCGCTCGGTGGAGCCGAGGGCGTCGGCTTTCTGGCAGACCTCCCAGCGGCACTCCGGGTGAACGATGACCTGGATACCGGGGTATTTGGCACGAACCTGGTCGACGTGTCCCGGCAGGAAGCGCTGGTGGACGGCGCAGTGTCCTTTCCAGAGGACGAGTTTGCTGGCGGTGAAGTTTTGGCTGGTTTGGCCACCTTGCAGGCCCCAGGGGTCCCACACGGCCATTTCTTCAAGGGGAATGCCCATGGCGAAGGCGGTGTTGCGGCCCAGGTGCTGATCAGGCAAAAAAAGGACGCGCTTGCCGCGGGCAAAGGCCCACTCCATGGCAGCGCGGCAGTTGGATGAGGTGCAGACGAGGCCGCCATTTTCGCCACAGAACGCCTTGATCGCGGCGGTGGAATTGATGTAGGTGATGGGAATGGTGTCGGGAGCGAGGTTGAGACGCGCGAGGGTGTCCCAGCAGTCTTCGACCTGCGAGATTTCGGCCATGTCGGCCATAGAGCAGCCGGCATTGAGGTCGGGCAGAATCACCTGCTGATCGGGGCGGCCGAGCACGTCGGCGCTTTCAGCCATAAAGTGCACGCCGCAGAAGACGATGTATTTTGCCTGGGTGTCGGCGGCAATGCGGGAGAGCTTGTAGCTGTCGCCGGTGTAGTCGGCAAAGCGCACGACCTCGTCGCGCTGGTAATGGTGACCCAGGATCACGGTGGTGGCGCCAAGCTCGGCTCGGGCTGCCCTGATCCGATCGTCCATCGAATGGTCGGGAAGCGCCAGGTAATTTTCAAGGCTGCAGATTTCGCCAGCCTGCGGCGTAGCCGCAGTTTCCTCAAACAAAATCGGGTTCATTCTATTCCGCCTTCAGCCCTGCGACGGTCATCCTGTCCTGTCGCGAGCGGGGATGTTGAAAGCCAACTGGCCGGCAGCGAATCCTCTGATTCCGTTGAGCTTGGAGCTGATAGCTCGCTGGAACCCCGATCCGCGGGGATGTTGCCGTCCTTCTTCTTGCTTAGGTAATGGATGTGGCCCGATGCCCGAAGAGTGCAGAAAGTTACCGGCTGGACCGCACCATTGCTGGTTCTATTTTAACGCAGGGGAAACAGGGGACGGACCCCTGGAAGACGTTAAGAGCGGCTTGTCATGTTGAGCGAAGCAAAGCGGAGTCGAAACATCTGCGGTTGCTTTCATCACTGCGGCTCATGAGGCATGTGGTTACGATTTCAAGTATGCTCAAAGACTCATATTTTACTTACATTGTTGCCAATCGTAGCCACACTCTTTATGTCGGCGTGACAGGCGACCTGCATAAGCGAATTTTCCAACATAAATGGAAAGAGCATGACGGCTTTAGTGGGCGGTAAAACTGTGACCGGCTTGTTTGGTTCGAGACTTACCAGGACATCCGAAAAGCGATTGCGCGTGAGAAACAGCTCAAAGGTTGGCGAAGAGAGAAGAAGATCGCCCTAATTGAGAAGGCCAATCCCACGTGGGAAGACCTGAGCAGGGAGTGGTATGACGTGGAGCCCGCCGACCTGAAGCGTGCTGCAGACCGGATGGATATTTAGAAACAACCGCAGATGTTTCGACTCCGCTTTGCTTCGCTCAACATGACAGTACGAGTTTTTGATGGTTTAGGGGAAAACGTCTCAGCTCAATTGTCTCCTCCCTGGTTTCGCCAGTTCCCAGGGCAGTTTGTGAGTGCCGTGCGCGGGCGGGTATCATAGTGCTTCATGGTAATTGCTCCAACAATTCAAGTCGCCAATCTTGGGATGGCTGACTCGCTGATTTTGATGGTGATGGCGCTGGTGGTCTTTGGGCCGCGGCGGTTGCCGCAGATTGGCCGCCAAATTGGCAAGTTGATGTACGAGTTCCGCAAGGCTTCAAACGACTTCAAATTTCAGATGGAAGAAGAATTGCGCAACGCTGAGGAAGCGGACCGGCGCAAGAAGGAAGAAGAGGAGCGGCAGCGCCAGCTTGCCGCCAATCCGCCGGCGCAGATTGAGGCAAGTACGTCTGTAACGACGGAGACTGTTGCGGCGACTTCCGAAACGGCTGCTGTACCGGCGATAGATGCGCCTTTAGATCCGAGAGATCCGTATGCGTACACCTATGGTGAGCTGACCGAAGAAGAGCTTCGCGTGCAGCCGACGTACCCAACGATTCAGCCGCCCTCGACAGGCGAGCCGGTGCCGGCCAATCATCCGACAGCGGGGACGGCCGCGATGGAGCAGTTGGCGCAAGAAGAAGCCGTGCAGGAACAAGCTGCCCAGGAACAAAGCAGTCCAGACCAAAGCACTCCAGATCAAGGCACCGCAGAGATCGCAACCTACACGAAGAACACCGCCCAAGAGGATGCAGACAAGACGATAGAATCGGCGACACACAATGGTTGACCCGTCAGACGCAGTCAGCAAAGCACGAAAAGCAGTGACCGATCGCGCGGAACTCCCAGGCATGAGCCTGATGGAGCACCTTGAAGAACTGCGCAAGCGCATTGTTCACTCTGCTATTTATCTTGCGGTGGGATTTTTTATTGCCTATGCATTCCATGAGAAGCTTTACGGATTTGTGCAGGCCCCGCTGGACAAACTGCATATTTCGCTCAACTACACGCACCCGATGGACCCCTTGAATCTCTACCTTCAGGTGGCGCTGATTGGAGGAGCGATTCTGGCTGCACCCTTCATTCTTTACCAGGTGTGGCTCTTCATTGCGCCGGGGCTGTATCAGAAGGAAAAGCGGTTTGTGATCCCTTTCATGGCTGCCACCGTGGGTCTTTTTTTTACTGGCGCGGCCTTTGGCTACTTCTTTGTACTTCCGGGCGCGCTGAAGATTCTCATCCTAGGTTTCGGCAACAAGTTCAACCCGATTGTCACGATCGAGGAATACACGGGCTTCTTTCTGTCGATTATTCTTGGCCTCGGCGTCAGCTTTGAGTTGCCGATTCTGATCTTCTTCCTGGCGCTGTTCGGGATTGTGAGCCCGCGTTTTTTGTGGAAGAACATTCGCTACGCGATTCTTGCTGTGTTCCTGGTGGCGGCCATCATCTGCCCCAGTCCCGATCCGGGCACGATGTGCATTTATGCCGTTCCCATGCTTTTGCTTTATGTGCTTGGAATCGGCGTGGCGTGGTGGGTGCATCCGTCGCGGCGAAAGGCGAAGCAAGCGAAGGAGTCGGCTTAATGACCTTCTTCTCACAGTGGAAGAAGATCGCCGCTGCCGCTTCAATCTTCATCCCTCTGCTTGTTCCCAGGGTATGCGCTGCGCAGCCGCACTTTGACGGTGCAAAAGCTTATGAGTATGCGCGTCAGTTCGCGGCTATCGGGCCGCGCTGGCCAACAGGACCGGGACATCCGAAGGCTGAAGCGTTTTTGCGCGATCATTTTCAGCGCGGGCACGATCAGCTTGAGGAAGACACCTTTACCGCCAATACGCCGATTGGTCCGGTGCCGATGCGCAACTTCATCGTTCGCTATCCGGGCAAGAAAAATGGCGAGATTGTGCTCGCCAGCCACTACGAGACTAACTATCCGCTGCGCAACATCAACTTTGTGGGAGCGAACGATGGAGCGGCGACCACGGGGTTGCTATTGACGATTGGCGACCGGCTGCACGCGGCCACTGTCGGTGGTAAAAAACTTGACGGCTACTCCGTGTGGCTGGTGTTTTTCGATGGCGAAGAAGCGATCAATACCTGGTCGCGTTCTGACTCGACCTATGGCAGCCGGCATCTGGCCGCAAAATGGGGCCGCGATGGAACGCTGGGGCAGATCAAGGCATTCATTCTTGCCGACATGATTGGCGATAAGGATCTGGACGTTCAGCGCGAGACCAGTTCGACCGGATGGTTGTTGGCTCTGGCGGAGCAGGCCGCGAAAAAGTTCGGCTATGAGCATTATTTCTTTCAGCGCGACATGCCGGTGGAAGACGATCACCTGGCCTTTCTTGACCGTGGAGTTCCTTCCATTGATGTAATTGATTTGGACTACGGGCCCGGCAACAGCTATCACCACACCGCCCAGGACACGATGGACAAAGTGAGCGCGCGCAGTTTGACGATTGTGGGCGATGTGTTCATGGAGATGATACGGCTGGTTGATCTGCGCTGATGCCTGCGCGTCTGTCCAAATAGCAAGAGTCTTACCCAAACTGCGTAACAGCTTCCCTTATATACTGAAGAGTCATCAGCCAGATTATTCAATGGGCCGCAGCCGGCTCAAGGAAGAGGAACGAACGTTGGCGCAAGCGGAGATCGGCATTATTGGCGGCAGCGGGCTTTATTCCATGCCCGGATTTACAAACGTCCACGAAGAGCAGATTGAGACACCATTTGGCGATCCGTCAGACCCATTTGTGCTGGGCGAACTTGAGGGCCGCAAGGTTGCGTTCCTGGCGCGCCATGGACGCGGGCATCGCATTCTCCCGTCGGAGCTGAACTTTCGCGCCAACATTTATGCCTTCAAGAAACTGGGCGTGGAGCGCATTCTCTCGGTGTCAGCCGTTGGGTCGCTGAAAGAAGAACACAAGCCCACCGATTTCGTAATGCCGGACCAGTTTATCGATCGCACCTTTCATCGCGTGTCGACGTTTTTCGGCGAAGGCATTGTGGGCCATGTGGCGTTTGGCGACCCGGTATGCGCCACGGTATCAAAGGCTGCTGCCGAAGCATGCGTAAGCGCAAACGTCTCTGGCAAGCTGGGCGGAACGTACGTGTGCATGGAGGGTCCGCAGTTCTCAACCAAGGCGGAGTCGAACCTCTACCGTAGTTGGGGCGCGGACGTAATCGGAATGACCAATTTGCAGGAAGCCAAGCTGGCGCGCGAAGCAGAGATTTGCTACGCGACCGTAGCGATGGTGACGGACTACGATTGCTGGCGCGAAGGACATGACGCGGTAACCGTGGAAGAGATTGTGGCGGTGCTGCACCAGAATGCGGAGAACGCCTGCAAAGTGGTTCAAGGCGCAGTAGCGGCCATGCCGCGCGAACGGAAATGCGCCTGCGCAACAGCGGCCAAGTTTGCAGTGCTCACGCAGCCGGACGCGATACCAGAGGCGGCAAAGGACCGTTTGAAGCTGCTGTTTGGCAAGTACATGGGTTGGTAGAGAACAGTGGTATCCCAGGTCTCAAAAACGAGACCTGGGGCACCCAAGGTCGCAGGCGCGATGAAGAGATCTCAATTTTGAAAACGGACGAGAGGATGTTGAATGGCGATTACTGTAGTAGGCAGCGTTGCCTATGATTCGATTGAAACTCCCGCCGGCCGCAGGGATCGTTGTCTGGGCGGCGCAGCGACTTACTTTTCGCTGGCGGCGAGCTTTTTTACCGACGTGCGTGTAATCGCCGTGGTGGGCGAGGATTTTGGACCGAGGCAGCAGTTGGTTTTCGACAAACGCAACATCGATACGCGTGGAATTGAGCGCGCTGCCGGCAAGAGCTTTTTCTGGGAAGGCTCGTATCTGGAAAACCTGAACGAGGCCAAGACCCACCAAACTGACTTGAACGTGTTTGCGACGTTCGAGCCAAAAATTCCTGACGCCTATCGCGACTCAGAATTTCTGTTCCTGGCGAACATCGACCCTGTGCTGCAGAGGCGTGTGCGCGAGGCAATGCCGGGCGTAAAGCTTGTGGCCGGCGACACGATGAATTACTGGATCAAGGACCACAGGCCCGCGCTGCTTGAAGTGTTGAAGGGCCTGGACATTCTGCTGATCAACGATACTGAAGCGCGCATGCTGGCAGCGAACAACAACCTTGTGCAGGCTGCGCGCGCGGTGATGGCGATGGGGCCGAGCTCGCTGATTGTGAAGCACGGCGAGTACGGCGCAACGCTGTTTCACAAAGCGCCTGCGAACACTGAAGGCGCGGAACGCACATTTCGCGCTCCGGCTTTGCCGCTTGAAGAGGTGGTTGATCCAACCGGCGCGGGCGACAGCTTTGCAGGCGGGTTCTTCGGCTATCTTGCTGCACAGCCCGAAGTCACTCTGGCGGCATACCGCAACGCAATGTTTTACGGCAGCGTGATGGGCTCGTTTGCGGTGGAGCGGTTTGGAACCGAGCGGCTCCAGATGCTTTCGAGAGAAGAGATCGACGCTCGCTTCGGGGCCTTCCGCGAGTTAACGCACCTTGACTGAAATTGATACTTCACGGCCATCCAGCGGTCGCGCGGCAATAACGCGCGCCGAATGGGTGGCGGTGTTAATAGGCACGTTTGCTGCATCTGCGGCCGCGATTGCATGGAGCTGGCGCAATGGCGCGCTGTTGAATTATGGCGATGCCGTAGCGCACTTGCATATTGCACGGCGCGTATTTGACTGCCATCAACCGCGGCTTTCGCAACTGGGATCAGTATGGTTGCCGCTACCGCACATTCTGCTGCTGCCGTTTGTGCAGGTGTACAGCTGGTGGGCAATCGGCATCGCGGGCATTATTCCTTCCGCGCTCTCGTATTTAGCCGCGTGCGCGGGACTCTATCGGCTGGCGCGGCATTGGATGGCCCCTGCTGCCTCGGCGCTGGTGCTGACGTTCTTTGCTGCCAATCCAAACTTGTTGTACCTGCAGACAACGGCGATGACGGAGCCCTTGTTTGTGTGCGAGATGATCTGGATGGTGGTGCTGCTGGTGGAGTGGCGCACCTGCCTTGATGTAGACCCGCGCCTGGGCGAGCACAAGCTCAAATGGATTGCGCTGGCGCTGGTGGCCGCGATTTTTACGCGCTACGACGGGTGGATTCTTGCACTGATATCGTGGACTGCAATTGGCGTGTGGCTGTTGCGGCGCGGGCAATTGCGATCACGCGTGTTCTGGGTTGCGAGCGCGGTAATTGTTGCCGCACCGATAGCATGGTTCGTCTACAACGCTGTGGCATTCGGCGACTGGCTGGAGTTTGCACGCGGGCCTTACTCCGCGAAAGCCATTGAGCTGCGTACGGCCAGCCACGGAGCAGGACCGCCGCATCCGGGCTGGCACAATCCTTGGGTGGGGTTGCTGTTTTATATCAAAGTGTCAGAGATGGACGCAGTGGCTGCGGCGTGGGGCAACAAGCTGTTGATCGTGAGTGTGCTGGGCACTGTGTGGGCGTGGCTAACGTCGCATCGGCGCGCATTCGATTGGGCACTGCTGCTGTGGCTGCCTGTTCCGTTTTATGCATACTCGGTTGCCTACAGTTCAGTGCCGATATTTCTGCCGCCGTGGTGGCCTCACTCCTGGTACAACACGCGCTACGGCATGGAACTGCTACCTGCACTGGCATTGGGCGTTGGTTTTGCGGCGGCATTCTTGCTGGCTGCAGTTCGTGAGTTCAAGCCGGGATGGGTGAAGCTGGTCGTGGCACCGCTGTTTGCGCTGGCGGCGCTGAACGCCTGGCAGCTTGTGCGCGAGGGACCGCTGGTGTATGTGGAAGGGACGAAGAACATTGCAGCACACCAGCCTTATCAACTTGCCATTCCGCCGGTGCTGCGCGGGTTGCTGGCGAAGCGGCCGAACGCAACTGTTCTGATGGAAACTTCAGTTGATCCGGAGATTCTGGCTTTGACTGGCATTCCGCTGCGGCAGACGATCAATGAGGCCGACCTGGCCGTTTGGGACGAAGCTCTGAGCGCACCGGCTCAGCACGCAGATATTGTGTTGGCGTTTGATGGCGATGCGGTTGACGCCGCGGTAAAGGCGCATCCGGAAGGGCTGACGGTGATTGAGCATTTTGTCGCCAACGGGCAACCATCGGGAACTCTTTACGTGGCAAGTACCGCAGCCACATTCCACTCCAACAACAGGCGCGAGACGGTGATAGCATCGGGCAAGGCGGCCCGGTGCGCTGAATCATTATGCAATACGGAGGATGAGTGATTTCATTTACCAAAGCGCACGCTTGCGGCAACGATTTCCTGATCGTGACCGAGGAAGCCGCAGCGGGCCGGGACCTGGCGGAACTGACGCGTCGACTCTGCGCGCGCAATACCGGCGTAGGCGCCGATGGCGTTGAATATTTTGCGTGGAAGATTGCCGATCCGTCCAAAGGCGGCGCGGGTCGAATTCGCCTGTACAACGCCGATGGCTCGATTGCGGAAATCAGCGGCAATGGTACACGCTGCGTGGCCGCATGGATGGCGGATCATTTGGATTCAAAGGCCGGCGACGATCTTGCCATTGAAACCGACGCCGGCGTACGCGTGTGCCATGTGAACGCACGCAATGGCAGCTCGGTTGAAGTGACGACCGGTATGGGCGTGCCGCAGTTCAAGCCGCACACGCTCAAGCTGATAGATGGCGCCGAGGTTGTGGGCGTGGAAGTTTCGACAGGCAATCCTCATTTCGTGATCCTCGTCGAGAGCGAGGATTTCAGGGTTGCCAACAGGACATGGACTTCGATTGGCAGCGAAATATGCACGCACAAGGATTTTCCGAACCAGACTAATGTTGAGTTTGTCCGCATCGTAAGTGAAAGCGAGATTCAGATTCGCATCTTTGAGCGCGGCGTTGGACCCACTACTTCATCGGGCACGGGCAGTTCAGCATCGGCGACTGCGGTGATGGCGTTAAGACGCTGCGTATCTCCGGTGAACGTAGTTGCTCCCGGCGGTGCGCAGACCGTGACATGGAACGGTCCGGGCACAGAACTTCACCTCACTGGTCCCGCATCGCTGATCGCGCGCGGAGAGGCCTGGTAGCGATGGCGGCTGAAAGTGCAAACCTGCTGAAGCCACCCGCCGTTAGCGCGGGAGCGGGCATCAGCGTTGTTGCGCCGGCATCGTCCGCTCAACTTGAGCGCGTGGAAAAAGGCGTGGCGGCTTTGCGGGGGCTGGGCTTTGCGCCTGCGCTCGGACCGAATACGCTTCATCGTGGACCGCTTTACTTTGCGGGCACGCCGGAACAGCGACTCGCAGATTTGCATGCCGCGTTTGCTGACGAAAATACGGCCGCCGTTATGTGCATTCGCGGCGGCTACGGCTCCAACTACATTCTCGACGGTTTGGATCTGGATGTGTTTCGCAATCATCCAAAAGCATTTTTCGCATACAGCGATCTGACAGGCGTGCAACTGCGACTGCTGGATGAGCTGGGCATTCCGGCGTTTCATGGGCCGATGGCTGCTGCGGATTTCTATCTTGAAGATGGCGTTCACATGGAGAGTTTTCGCGCTGCCATTAGCGGATCAGCGTACAAGGTTGGCGCAGGTGAGGGCCTAAGAACGCTGAAGGCCGGCGCAGCGAGCGGTACGTTGTATGGCGGCTGCCTGAGCATTCTTGTTTCGCTGCTGGGCACGCCATGGGAACCGCGCACGGAAGGCAAGCTGCTTTTTGTTGAAGACGTAGGTGCAAAGCCTTACCAGGTTGACCGGATGTTGTGGCAACTGCGCAAGGCGGGAAAACTCGAAGGCGTGCGCGGAATTATTTTTGGCGAGATGCTGGAGTGCACTTCGCCGGGTGCGAAGCCGGACCTGCTGGACAGGGCGATTCTGAGTGCGCTGGATGGATTTGAAGGGCCAATCGCCATTGGGCTGCGCAGCGGTCACGTTTCAAGGCAGAACGTTACGTTGACTTTCGGCGTGCAGGCACAGCTCACAGCGGGGGATGAAACCGAATTGCATTTGCTTGAGGCGGCGGTTGAAAGATGACGGGCGAGGGGATGACGGGCAAAGCACGACACATTCATCTGAGCGGAATTTGTGGAACAGCGATGGCGTCGTTGGCAGGGCTGTTGCAACTGGAAGGACATCGCGTTACGGGATCTGATAAAGCGGCATACCCGCCGATGAGCGATCTGTTGCACTCGCTTGGTATTCCTGTGGCGGAGCCATATGCTGAAAAAAATCTTGATCCGGTACCTGATCTGGTAGTGATCGGCAATGCGCTTTCGCGCGGCAATCCTGAAGTGGAGCGCGTGCTCGATGAGCGCATTCCATTCACGTCAATGGCGGCGCTGCTGCGCGAGGAATTTTTAAAAGGCCGCGAGTCGCTGGTGATAGCGGGAACGCATGGCAAAACCACTACAACGAGTATGCTGGCGTGGATTTACCAGGTGGCTTCGCACGAAATGCCCGCGCTGGAGCCTTCATTCCTGATTGGCGGGGTTGCGGAGAATTTCGGTTCGAGTTTTCAATTGCGGCCTACGCGCACTTTCATTCTTGAAGGCGATGAATATGACACTGCCTTCTTCGACAAAGGCCCGAAGTTTCTGCATTATTTTCCTGACGCACTTATCCTGACGCATGTTGAATTCGATCATGCCGACATCTATGCGGACCTCGCTGCGGTGAAAGTCGCATTCAAACGGCTCGTGAATCTGATTCCAAGGCGTGGACTGATTGTTGCGTACGACGCCAGCGACAACGTGACCGAGTGCGTGCAGAATGCACTTTGCCGTGTGGAGCGATACGGATTCTCAGAGGGCGCGGATTGGCAAATGAAGAATCTGCGTCATGCAGACGGCATGACGCATTGGGAAGTGTGGCACCGCGGTGCGCTTTGGGCAGATCTAAAAATGAACATGCCCGGCGAGCATAACGCGCTCAATGCTACCGCTGCGGCCGCACTTGCGTTTGGCCAGGGAGTGAGCAAACAGGCGATTACAGCGGCTCTGGCCACGTTCAAAAGCGTGAAGCGACGGCTGGAGCTGCGCGCGCAGGTTGCGGGCATTGACGTAATTGAAGACTTTGCGCACCATCCGACGGCGATTCGCGAGACACTGCGGGCGCTGCGCTCCGTGTATCCGCAGGCGCGATTATGGGCAGTGCTCGAGCCGCGATCGAACACACTGCGGCGAAAAGTACTGGAGCAGGAACTGGTGGCGAGTTTGCGACTAGCCGACCACGTTGTGCTGGCCGGGGTTTATCAGCAGCAGCGTATTCCCGATGCGGAGCGACTGCATCCTGAAGATGTAGTGCAGAGGCTCAACGACGAAGGCACGCCGGCGGAACTGTTACCTGATGCCGATGCAATTGTGAATGGGATTGCGCCGCGACTCGCAAAGGGTGATGTTGTGGCCATTCTTTCGAATGGCGGCTTTGACGGCATCTACGACAAACTCCCGGATCGGCTGAAACAGCTCCATCCCTGAACGCACGAAAGACGGTATGCTCGCTTCTCTCATCTTCATGACCACCATGATCGTCACCGGTATTCCCACGGCGGCGTTATTTATTCCGTGGTGTTGGCTGACGGGAAACGTGATGCCGTTGTACAAGGGCACGCGCTTTATGCTGGCGAGCAGTTGCAGGCTGGCAGGTGTGCGGTTCCGCGTGGTTGGCCGCGAACGCATTCCGCGTGATCGCGCCTGCATTTTCATGTCGAATCATGTTTCGAATCTTGATCCGCCGGCGCTGATTTCGCTGATCCCCGGCCGCACTTCCGCATTTCTGAAGCGATCGCTGATGCAGATTCCTATTGTCGGCACAGGTTTTCGCCAAGGGGAATTTATTGCGGTGGATCGCAGCGGCAATGCCTCTGCCGCGAAAGAGAGTGTTGCCGCTGCCGAACGCGTGCTGGCAAAGGGTGTTCACATTACTACGTTTGTTGAAGGTACTCGCTCGCCGGATGGACGGATGCTTCCGTTCAAGAAAGGGCCATTTTTTCTGGCCATGAATACGGGGGCGCTGTGTATTCCAGTGTCGATTCATGGAACGGAAAAGATTATGCACAAGGGCAGTTTGCGCATGCATCCCGGCGATGCTTTCGTCACTTTTCATGAGCCCGTAGACCCGGCGGCCTTCAAGACACGCGAGGAGCTTACACAAGCCGTGCGTGTTGCAATTGCCTCAGGATTGCCTGAGTGGATGCGAACATAGAGGTAGCACTGGTAAGGCGGCAAGCGGCCTGTTGAGCCACATCTTGCCGATGGAATTTATCACATGATCGTTTCGTTCTTCGTCTTAATCGTAGTTGTAGTACTGAGTATTCCTTCGGCGGTGATCTTTATTCCGCTGACCATTATTACTCGGAATCCAACCGGGCTGTTCAATGTGGCATGTTCAATTGTCCGCGTTGCATTTCGCACGGCGGGTATCCGGCTGCAGGTCGATGGCCGCGAGAATTTTGTGGCGGGCCATGCGTGCATCTTCATGGCTAATCACGTGTCGAACCTCGATCCGCCGGCGTTGCTCTCAAATCTACCGGGGCGTACAGGAGTGTTTCTCAAGCGCTCGCTGATGAATATTCCCGTGCTTGGTTATGCATTCAAGCTTGGCGAATTTATTCCGGTTGCGCGTTCGGGCAATGCGGCAAGCGCGCAGGAAAGCGTAGCCGCGGCCACGCGATTGATCCAGAAGGGCGTGCACATTATGACGTTTGTGGAGGGCACGCGTTCGAAGGACGGACGCCTGCTGCCGTTCAAGAAGGGCCCGTTTTATCTGGCGTTTGAAACCGGTGCTCCGTGCATTCCCGTGTCGATTTATGGAACGGAAAAGCTGATGGCCAAGGGAAGTTTTGCGATCAGGAGCGGGACCGCACACATTATTTTTCATGCGCCGGTGTATCCGCGTGATTTCGCGACCCGAGAAGAATTGTTGCAGGCTGTGCGAACGGCAGTTGCCTCGGGATTGCCGGAATGGATGCGGGGTTAGCGGACCTTCGGAGGACCGAGACCGGGAAGAGGAAGCAAAAGCAGAAGCAGATCCTTCGCTCCGCTTTCCCCCGCGAACTCTGTTCGCCGGGGCCCCAAACTGCTTCGCTCAGGATGACACTTCTTATTTAGGCGAGGTAATGTACGGGCTGAAGCCCGTACACTTCAACCCAAGTAGTACCCTTCAACCTATTGTTGAATTTCGGCGTTATAGCCATCGTCGAGCAGCTTGAGGCGCCAACGATTGGCCTCATCGCGTGTGCTGAAGGGGCCGATGCGGACATGGATGAGATCGTCGGACTCGCGACGCGGAGTCACGGTGTAACCGCGCTTGCGCAACGCGTTGGTGAGTACCTGAGCGTCTTCAATATGAGACACGGCTGCAACCTGAACCCACAAAATACTTGCAGGCAACGCGGGCGCGGGGCGCACCTGTTGCTGAATCTGCGGCTGTGCTTGCGGTTGGGCTGGGCGGTTGGCAGGATGTGATGGATATGCGGGCGCGGGCTCAGTTGTCACGGCGGGTAATGCCGGTCGCACTTGTGGCTCTGTTGTTGCCGGCGCTGGGCTCACAGCAGAAGAGACCGGCACAGCAATGGCCGAGGATTGCGACAGATCGCCTGATGCCGGCTGGGCTGCTACGTCGGGTTGTGGGCTGGTCTGCGGAGATGCGGGTGCGACGTTCTGCGTTGTGGCGCTGGGCTTTTGCTTCGAGTTGCCCGCCGGCAAATTTGCCGGCGTACTGTCAAATTGCTGCGCTGCGGATTGTATGGTGGCCCCGCGATGGCCGACTATGTAGCCAAATCCGAAACAGATTCCGCACACCAACACGAGTCCACCCAGAAGGAGCAGCACGGTGCCGGCGCCGAGCGTTATTTCTGTATCGTCACCGGACTTATGCTGCTCGTAGTCTTCGTCGTCAAAAGCTCCGCGCATTTACCAACCTCGGGTTAAGGCTTCTCCAGAGCCGCTTTGGCTGTCGGTGCCAGCCGGTTGATGAGCTGCATCAATTCAATGGGCAGCGGGAAGATGATGGTCGTGTTCTTTTCGACGCCGATCTCAGTAAGGGTTTGCAGGTAGCGCAACTGGATGGTGATGGGTTCGGTTGCGAGCAGAGCGGCGGCGTCGACGAGCTTTTGCGCAGCGTTGAATTCGCCCTCGGCATGGATGATCTTCGATCGCTTTTCGCGCTCGGCTTCAGCCTGCTTGGCCATGGCGCGCAGCATTTGTTCGGGCAGATCCACCTGCTTGACTTCCACAGAGATCACTTTCACGCCGAACGGCTCGGTCCGCTGGTCGATGATGGTTTGGATACGCAGGTTGAGCTTGTCGCGATGGCTGAGCAATTCATCAAGCTCCACTTCGCCGAGCACCGAACGCAACGTTGTCTGCGCAAACTGTGAAGTCTGGTAGACGTAGTTGGCAACCTTGATGGCGGCGTCGTTGGGATTGATGACGTAAAGTGTGACCACCGCGTTCACCTTGAGGGTTACATTGTCGCGCGTGATTACGTCCTGCGGGGGCACCTCAAGCACTTCTTGCCGCAGCGAGATGCGGACCATCTGGTCAATGGGGCGGAAGACGAGAATGATGCCGGGGCCTTTCGGCACGGGCAGCGCGCGGCCAAGACGGAAAATGACGCCGCGCTCGTACTCGCGAAGAATCTTGATGGAGTTGAGCAGGTAAAGAACCACAATTGCGGCAACGATCAGAATGGGCATTGCGGAATCTGTCATATGACTTCCCTCACGCAGGGATTCTACTCCAGCGCCTGCAAATTTGCTGTCTAAGCCGTGGTTAGCGGCGGTTGCTGAGTTGCGGCGGGAACAACGCGCAAGAGTTGCTGCTCGTGGCTCACGACGCGAAGGCTGGCACCTTTTTCTATGGGTGCATCTGCAACTGCGCGCCAAATTTCTCCGTCGACCAGGACGTGCCCCTCGGGTGCGAGCGGCTCAAGAGCGGTGGCATGTGCGCCCACCAGAGCATCGGGGCCGATTGTGGCTTTTCTACGGCGCGCGCGAACTGCAAGTCGCACCAGGAAGACGGTGATAGCGCCAAAGGCGACACTGATGGCGATCGCAACCCACGGAGTGACAGCCATCTCCGGTACTGGAGCGGCCACCAGCGTGAGAGTTCCGAACATGAGGCAGAGGATGCCGGCGGAAGCAAGTACGCCATGGCCGCCGAATTTTGCTTCAAGAAGCAGAAACGCCAAGGCCGCCAGCAGCAGCAGGACCGCGGTATATCGAATGGGCAGCAGGTTGAGCGCAAAGATGGCCAGCAACACCATGAGCGTGCCGAGCGCGCCGGGAACAATAGTGCCGGGCGTGTTGAATTCGAGATAGATGAGCAGTGCTCCGCCGACAAGGAACAGCAGTGCGATGTTGGGATCGACCAGCCAGCCCAGCAGCTCATCGCGCAATGAAGGGCGGAAGGTTTCAATGCGCGCTCCGGCGAGGTGCAACGTCACTTTCGATCCGTCGAAGCGCGTGATTTCGCGGCCGTCGAGTGAAGCCAGCAGTTGTGTCTCATTGTTTTGGATGATGTCAATGAGGTGCTGATTGAGCGCTTCCTCGGCAGTATACGATTTTGAATTCTGCAGCGCGGCGGTGGCGGCTTCAGTATTGCGGTTGCGACGGGTGACGAACGAGCGGAGGAATGCTTCGGCGTCGTTCTCAATTTTCTGCTGCATGGTGGCGTCGGGCTTGCCAAACTCGTAAACAACGTGGGCCGCGCCGGCCTCAGTGCCGGGCGCCATGGCGGCGATGTCCGCCGCCTCTAGCAGGAAGAATCCTGCGGAGCCTGCGCGCGCGCCTGAGGGCGCCACGAACACGATGACGGGAACACGCGACGCCAGTTCGGCGGCCACCATGGCGCGCATGGACTCAACCATGCCGCCGGGAGTATCCATTTCAATGAGCAGGGCCTGCGCACCGTCGCTGTTGGCACGGGCAATGGCCTGTTCGAGCTCACCCTGGCTGACTGGCTGAATGGTTTCGTGCAGCTTAAATTTATCAACGAAAGGCTGGGGCTGCTGCTGAGCGGGGATGTGCCAGCTAAGCATGCAGGTGACAAGAACGGCCACCGCAAACCAACGTAGCTTAATTCCGTACCGTCCCATGGCTCATCCTTTCCCGACGCCTGAACCTTGGTGCGATTGAGAAAGCCAAGCGTAACACGCAATGCGAAGTTCCGGTTCTACCCCTGGAATTACTTACTTTGCTTGCCCGGTTCTGGCCTGGACCTTGCGCATCAGGTCCGCCGCTGACGTGTTTGCCGGCTCCAGCTTCAGAGCTGCGGACGCTTCGTTTGAGGCCTCGGTCAACCGGTTGGCGTCCAAATCGAGACGGCCCAAAACAAGATACGCATCGGCAGAGGGCTTCAGTTCCAGAGCCATACCGGCCTCGTGACGCGCTGCATCCGCCGCCCCGGTACGCTCGCGAACTTGTGCCAGGCCGGCGTGGGCCTCCGCACAACTAGTGTCGGCACTTACGGCCGACTGGTACAGGCGCTCTGCCTCTAGAAGCAAGCCGCGGTCGAGAAAAGCCTTTGCCTGAGCTGAAAGCTTGCGGGCCTGCTCAAGCGGCGAAAGCGCTGCCAGCCGCGTTGCGTCTACCTGGTCAAGCATTTGCGCGGCCTGACGGAAAGCCGATGCGTCAAACGTGCGAACGATGCGTTCCAGTGGATCGGGGCTGGGCTCAGCGCTTCCGGCAGTGGTTGCGGACTGCGAAATAGACTTGAGCGCCGGTTGTTTCCATGCTGCCTGCAGGGCCTGCGCTTCAGAGTCATTGGGCCGCAGGCGAAGGCACTGCGCGAGTTCGTTCATGGCCGGGGCCGCCTGGCCGTGACGTCTTAAGCTGACGGCGAGATTGAAGTGATAGTCGGCGGAATTTGGATCGTCTGCCGCGGCCTGAACAAAAAGCACGGTACCGTCGTGTCCCTGGCGGCTTTGGGCTACGGCTTGGTTGTTTACCACCTCAGCCAGGGGAAGAATTTTAGCGACATTCGCAAAAGCCTTTTCTGCATTGGCATAGTTGCCTGAAAACAGCAGCGCGAGGCCTCGGTAGTAGCCGGCCTCCAGTCCGTCAATGCCGTTCTTGTCTACGCGGGAGAATGCGTCGGCAGCCTGATCGAATTGCTGGCCGTTGTATTGCTCACGTCCGAGCGCCATCCAGGCTGGACTGAAATCAGGATTGAGCTTTACGGAGGCCTGCAAATGCTTGAGCCGCTCAACCTGGTCGGGCTCCGTAATGCCGCGAATGTACTGCTCGAATGCGTCGAGGTGAATGCCTTTGCCGGCTGCGATAAAAGTTTCTTCAGCGACGCCGATGCGCGGATCGAGTTGCCGGGTAAGCTTCCAGGCGAGCGAGTCGAACACTGAAACCAGGTCATGCAAGTCACCGCGCGCCGTTACGGGTTCGCCCATGTGCAGATGCGGCACGTCAATAAGGCGGGCATCGGCAACGATGTTGCTGCCGTCGGTGATGTAGCTGCCGACGATGATCTGATCTGCGTCAAGCGTTTGTGCAAGCTTGAGTGAGCTGGCGCGCGAAGGCTGAAAGCCCTGCGGCAGGCCAAGGTGGTCAAGAGCGTACATGCGATCCGCACGGCTCATGGGAGCCAGGCCGACTGAGCTGAAGCGGCTGCTGAGCAGTTCAGCAGCGGCCTCGCGAACCCATTCAAGATTGGGCTGGCCGGTGCGGTTGTCGAATGGCAGAACCAGCAGTATGCGGCCGCCATCGGCTGCCGGAGTGGCGGCGTTGTCTGCGGTTGCCTGGCCTTGCGCGCCGATGGCGGTGAAGAGAACGCTAAACAGGGCGAGAAACGCACCTGAAAGCACGCGTTGAAAACGACCGGAACGAGATGGAAAAATGGAAAGCACGACAGCCTGATTATAGGCGTTGACACCATTGGGGCTGAGGGCTTGCCGCGTTACCTGGCTGCCTGGGCCATGAGCGCGCCCGGCCCAATGCCCTGCCCGGTATGCGCCTCAACCTGGCGATTGAAGCGGATGAGGCCCACCCACATTCCCTGGTCTTCGCGCTTCCACACCATTTCGCCGCCCAGCATTTTGGCAATGGTCTCAGGCTGCAGATCGTGGTGGAGTCCGAAGTAGCGCTCGTCGAGCTGCTGGCTGCGCGAGCCGAGCGTGAAGATGCCCGGTGGCGGATCGTACTTGGTGGAGAAGACGAGGGCAGCGGAATATTTGTCAGACTCGTGAGCAGCAATCTGAATTTGGCTAGCGGTGAAATCTTCAATGCGCACAACGTCCCATGGCTGTTTCACGTAGCCAAGCTCAGGCCGCGTCAGCTCGTCGCTCATGGGCCATGCTGTGAGTACGACTGCGCCCGGGTAACGATGTTGCAGCTGGGCGATGCCGCTTAAATGCAGCCGCACAACATGCTCGTAAGCAAGATTGTCTTCCGGCGCGAATCCGTAGGGCGGGCTTACGAACAGGCCAACGACGAATGCAGCCGCTGAGAACGCGGCGATCCCATGCCAGTAAGGGACGCGCCGATAAAACGCCACCACCGCCATAAAAAGAACCAGCGGATACATGGGCAGAAGATAGCGCGTGAGCAGTGCGCCGCCGAGCAGGCTAAAAAATAAGGCATTGGTCAGGAGCAAAAAAAATATTCGCTGCAACACCGGACGAGGAATGGTGGGACGTTCGCTGCCGTCGGTCTCGAGACGCGGTGCGAGCATGAGAGCGGCAAGCGTCATGAGCACGGGAACAAACATGTTCATGTGCGCGGTGAGATGGAGAATGCGATGCCCGAAGGCCGCGAGGAATCGCAGTGCGTCCAGGTTGGATTGGGCGTTGTAACGCAGGTACTCTGGATTGCCGAAGAGGAAACCGGTTTTGGAATAGTGCCAGCCGTACCACGCTGCCAGCGGCAAAACACAACTGGCCAGCCATGCGGATTCGCGCAGCAGGCGGCCGCGTTCAGGTTTTGGCGATCGAAACATGTGGACGAGATTGATGGCCACGAGCGTTAGCGGGATGACAATTGCGGTTTCCTTGGATAACGCCGCGGCGGCAAACCAGAGCGCGGCGGTCCTGGGCCTGTGATCACCTTCAGGCAGAACACACACCAGACCCCACAGCGAGAATGCGGCTGCAAAAATGTCGGCGTGGGCCAGCGAACTCTGCGCAAACCAGATGGGATAGATGCCGGTGAGTAGGGTGGTCCAGAAAGCGACTGATGGCACCGGGATGATGCGCATGGCGAGTCGCCACACAGCGAGCAGCCCGAGCGACGCCACCAGGAGCACGGCCTCGCGCGTGACTTCCGGCAGAAAGCCTGAGGTCTTCCACCAGAGTGCCAGGTAAACGCTGGGCAGCGGCGGATGTGCGTTGGTCAGCGTGGTAACGGGAATGAGCGAGCCGGTGCGAAAAAAATCCCATGCCGCAGGAATGTAATAGCCAGCTTCATCCCAGTAGTAGGGCACTCCGAGCAGAGAAAAATGCGAGGCATAGAGCGCTGCGAAGATGACCGGAAAGATCATCCACAGAGGCAACGGTCTATCGAGCCGGGGCTCAAAGAATCGCTTGAACGGCAAGCTCGCGCTCCTGTTCTTCGTGGCGTGAAATCGCGGAATCGCGGCTAGTTGACAGGGCCCTGCTGGAAGCTCGGACCCTGCGGTTCCAGGTTCAGTTGCCCGAAGGCTTGCTCGTACTGAGCGAGATTCTGTCCCAGCACATTCCAGAGTGCTTTGGCCTGTTGCGGGCTCAGGAAAATTGCCTGGTGGTTGCGGATGGTCACCTGTTCAGGGCTGTCGCTGCTGGCCAGGCCGAAGACCAGTTGGAAATCCCATACGCTGACGCGCACTTGCACGCTGTTGGCGTAGGTCTCGCGGTAATCGTCGCTCTGGACAAGATTCATTTGCGGCTGTTGCGGAGGTGTCGGACTCATGCCACAAGCTTACGACGCGAGGGGTGTGGCTGCCGAGAGCGGCGAGGAACGAGGTTATGGCTTTTGAAGGTCAAGATCGGCGGCAAGTGGGCAGCCCTGGCAATTGGGCGTGCGGCCACAATGCGCCTTACCCACCGCAACAGTGAGGGCATGAAACTCATTGAACAGGGTGGCGTGATCGGCCGGAGGATCGGCTGCAAATGCCTGCCGCGTGAGATCGGAAAGTGCCTGGTAACGAGCGGCTCCGCCTGGAAGGTGAACAAGCTGGTGGCGCTCGACAATGCGGCGCAGATACTCGTCGGCAACCGGGACCGGGTGATTGAGGGCGTAGAGCAGGATGGCGTCAGCAGTCTCCTGGCCTACACCGGGCAAGGCTAGCAGGCGTTTACGGAGCTCAGCAGTTGGTGCGTCAGCCATCTGCTCGAGCGATCCTGCAAACTCCTCATCGAGCATGGCGATGAAGGCTTTAAGCGCGGGCGCTTTGCGCGTGTAGAAACCGGACGGCTGAATGGCGCGGCGCAACTCGTCCATCGGCAATGCGCGCAGGCCTTCGATGGAGAGTGCATTGGCGGCGCGGAGATTGGCAAGCGAACGCTCGACAGCTTTCCACGATGTGTTTTGGGTGAGATAGGCGCCGAGAATAACTTCGAAAGGCGCATGGGCCGGCCACCAGAACTGCGGTCCGTAGGCTGCCACAAGTTGATCGTGCATCCATCGCAGCCGCCTGGGGGCTGAGGCTTGGCGCAGCTTCTTCACGATTTTAATTCCGGCGGCGACTGGAGCTGGATCTTCCACTCGAGCACACGCGCTTTGGCTGCGGCTGCCTCGGCCTGCGGAATGTGGCCCGCCTGCTGCAGGCTGATGGATAGCGCAGTGTGCGCAAGCGGATCGGCCGGTGTAAGCGCGGTGAGCGCCAGTGCCGCGCCGATGGATTGCTCAAGCCTGCCTGCATCGCGAAGCGCGCGAATGAGGCCGTGATGCGCTTCAATGTGCTGCGTGGTCATGGGGCCTGCTTGCGACTCAGCGAGTGCGATGGCCTCACGAAATGCTTCTGCAGCTTCGGCGGGCGATCCGTCAGCGAGCAGGTCCATGCCGCGCTGGCTGAGTTCTTCGACACTGGTTGAATGGTTGGCTGTCACGGCTTTCATTAGGATAAAGGTTGAGCAGATTGTTTGCCGGTCGGTTCTTTCGCGGCGCATCTGTGACTTCGATTTACATCGATGGAGAGCTTTATGAAGAGCCATACCGAATACCTGGTGTTCGAAACAAAGAAGCGGTACGAGATGGTCCACATTACCGATGAGGTAGAGAAGGTTGTGGAGCGCAGTGGCGTTCGCGACGGGCTGTGCTTCGTCTCTCCCATGCACATTACGGCGGCCATCTATGTAAACGATCTGGAGAGCGGGTTGATTGCCGACATCAGCGAGTGGCTTGAGAAGCTTGCGCCTGCGCGGCCCGAATACCGCCACCACCAGACCGGCGAAGACAATGCCGACGCGCATTTGAAGGCGCTGCTGCTGCATCACGAGACGACGTTGCCGGTGACCAAGGGGCGTCTCGACCTGGGCACATGGCAGCGGGTGTTCTACGCTGAGTTCGATGGGCAGCGCCGCAAGCGAGTAATTGTGAAAGTGCTCGGCGTGGAGTAATTTCTTGCCCGCAGTGTGGTTCGTTGCCAAAGGAAAAGCCCCGCATGGTTCCTTGAGCTCGCGGGGCTTTTTTCCAATTTGAATTGCCTGATGTTATTTTGCTTTTTGCTCCAGCAGTTCTCTGTATAGTTCGCAGACGGGTCCGCGCAGTTCCTTGCCGGGCACTGCGCCAGAGTTGGTCAGGTCAAGGTACGCGCGAGTTTTAGTATCGAAGCCCGGCCACTTAGGTAGATTGGGGCCGTTGGGATCACCGGTCTTGGCGAAGTTGGTCCAATACTGCTGCATGGTTTCTGACAGTTGGTGATCGGCGGCAGTGTAATGCGGCGGGTTGCTCTGCGTATCGAGCGTACCGAATACAAAAGCCACTTCGCTGCCGTGCGGCGCTCCCAGCGCTTCTTTTTCGGGCGCGGAACGCGAGAACTGGAACTGGTAGCCAGCGTTCTGCGCATTGGTGTGCCACACAAGTTCCGCCACCGTGCCGCAACGGAATTGGGTGTCAGTTGCCCACTGCGCCAGCACGGACCCGAGTTGCGGATCGGGTGCGGGGTCGGTTGCAGCACTGAGCGAGTAGAGCGCCAGCGCACGTTCCGCAAGCGTGCCGAACTGCTCTGTTATGGCCTGCCGCAATCCACCTGGCATGGGGAAGAACGGCCGCTGCAGTTCCTGAGAATTGCTGCCCAGCAACAAGCCTACCTTTTGCTGATGGCCGAGGACGAATGCCTTCATCGGCGGCTCAGGGAACAGGTATCCGTCTACATTAACGCCCAGTGTTGGACCGAGGAATGCGAGTCCTTGTCCGGTTGCCTTTTGCAGATCGGCGCTGGAGATTGCGCGCAGCTTAGGCAAAACCGCGTCACCAGTGATGTTGAGTTTGGTGGCGAGGTCCTGCCCTTTCTTTTCAGCTTCAGCTAGCGCGGGCGGTGCAACAACCGGACCGCTCTCGCCGATGACGCGCTGATAGAGTCCCTTGCTGAGCGGCGACGTCATGAGCACGTTCACGTCGAGAGATCCTGCTGACTCGCCGAATATCGTAACGTTGGCGGGATTGCCACCGAACTTGGCGATATTGTCGTGCACCCAGCGGAGCGCGAGGACCTGGTCGAGGAGCCCATAGTTTCCAGAAACGTGGTGCGCGGATTCTTTAGTGAGTTCAGGATGCGCGAGGAATCCGAAAACGCCGAGCCGGTAGTTGACCGTAACCAGAACTACGCCGTGGCGCGCCAAATTTTCGCCATTGAAAATGAGCTCTGACCCAGCGCCCGCAAAATTGCCGCCGCCATGTATCCACACCATGACTGCAGCGGGCGTTTTCATGGGCCACTTGGGTGTCCACACATTCAGATACAGGCAGTCTTCGCTGCTGTTGACGCCCAGGTTGCCGCCTTGCACGCAGTTGGAGCCAAAAGCAGTTGCGTCGCGGACGCCGGTCCAGGGTTTTGCGGAAAGCGGCTCTTGCCAGCGACGCTCTCCAACGGGCGGTTGCGCAAACGGGATGCCTTTGAAGACTGCACCACCATCGGAGGTCACACCACCGCGGAGGCTGCCTGTCTTCACGCTGACGGTTGGGCCCTGCTCTGCCGGCGCTGCTGTGGAGGCCTGCGACCAGCAGAGGATACAAACAAGCCCGAATAAAAGTGTCTTAACTTTCATTTGTCAATTCCTTTTCTCGCAACTCTATTTCTGTTTCGGTCGGGACCAATTGTACTCCCGTAAGGCGATCGGAGAACCGTTTGCTTGAACAAGAGTCTGTGGCGTCTTCTGGGAGGACCCCGAGGATGCGCGGGGACCAAAAATGAGTTGCACAGCTGGGAGGCTATCACCGCTGCGTCTTGGTGCTTTGAAGCTAATCGTTTGCTTCCTGATACCTATTTTGAAAGCGAAATCGATGCGGTGGTTCGCGGTCAAGGCAGGGTCCACTGGCATATACTTGTCGCCGCAAAGGGACATTGCAAGATTGTTATGTCCTAAAGAAGGGGAAGTTATGAAATTGCGACTGGCCGTTTTATTAGGAACGATTTTTGCGGTGGCCGCCGGCTCCGCGTGTGCTGAAAGACCGCTCAAGGATTACAGCTTTGTGCGTGGCGTAAATTATGGAATGCAAGGCGATCAGCAAACAATTGAGCGGGACCTTGGCTACGCCAAGCGCGTTAATTTGAACAGCACCCGCATTTGGCTCAGCTACCTGGCCTATGAGAAAGATCCGCAGGGCTACATTGAAAAACTGCGGAACTACATACGCACGTCGAATCGGCTTGGATTTTCAACCATGCCGATTCTGTTCAATGGAAACAATCTAAATCCCGATACGCTCAAGCCCGAGTTTCGAGCACGCGGTGACGCCTACGTGAAGGCGATCGTTGAAGCCATCAAGGATGAGCCCGGATTGTTGATCTGGGACATCATGAACGAGCCCATGACCAATGACTACGTGGGACACGCGACACCGGAAGAGAAGCAGGAGCGGCAGGATGAGATCACCGCTTTCATCCGTTATTACTTGCCTCTTGTAAAGAAGTTGGACTCAGTGAATGCCGTCACTGTGGGATATGAGAAGTCGAGCCAACTTGAACCTACGGCGGACCTCGTCGATGTCATCACCTTTCACGATTACACGCAACTGCGCTCAACCATTGAGGCCGCTTACAAAACCGCGGAGGATGTGGCCAAGAAGTACGGCAAGCCGATGATGAACACCGAGACTGCTTGCATTGCCCGCGCCAATCCATACGATGTGGTTCTTCAGATTGCCGAGGAACACAAAACCGGGTGGTATCTTTTCAACCTGATCATCCAGGGATATTGGGGCGAGGTTCACGGACTTTTCTATCCGGACGGCACGGTGCGCGACCCGGCAATTATTTCGGCGGTGATGGGTTTCTATCGGAATCGCAATCTCGATACGATGATCAGGCCGGTGCCGAATCGCGAGGGTCACGCAGATAAGGCGCTCAAGGCCATTGAAGATGCGCTCAAGGACGATCCGAATACGTTCAGACATACAACACAATCGACTGACAAGCTTCTGGACGCGGCGGAATACGCAGCCAACCTTCTTGAATCCGCCGAGATGGTGCCGATGGTTGTTCCGCCAAGCGCACAGATTCAATACTGGCGCCAGCAGTCGCCTGAGAAGCGAGATCGCGCGGCGATTCGCGCTTTTACTTACGATTTGGGATTGCAGTTGAAGAAATGGTGCCAGCTTTACTAAGACGCGGTGAGCACAAATGCGCGGCCATGAGATGATCGCGCATTTGTGTCTCAGGCAGGCTGTTGGGTCCTAGCCGATCTGCTTCCACGCATAGATGCTGTAGTCGCCGCGCTCTCCTTCTACGCTTCCCTTTCCGCTTCTCCATGTGAGACGGAGCGTTCCTCCGCTTACGCCCAGCTCAAAAGAAAGCGAACCATCACCATAGACTCGCGCAGTCAGTCTGCGTGTTTCAGGTGAGCCTGCGTACTGCCCCACATCTGCCCATGGAACTATGCTTCCGCTCTTGACGTAGACTGGGATCTTTTCAGTCGATGCCGGCACCATGATTTCTGTGCCGCCATTGAACTTGCTTCCGGTCCAGAAGTCGTGCCAGTCGCCGGATGGCAACACCACTTTGCGATCCTCATCTCCATCCGCAAACAGCGGCGCAACCATCATGCGATCGCCGACCATGTACTGATCGTCGACCTTATGCAGCCGCTGATCATTCGGTTCATCGAGTGCCAACGCGCGGAAGGGCGGCGTTCCGTCTTCTGCATAGCGCTGGAATACTGCCGTGAGATACGGAACAAGTTGCATGCGCCAACCAATGATTTCGCGACAGCGCGCCTCCAGCTTTTCCCATCCATCAATCAATTGGTCAGCGTTGTTCAGCTTTCTGTTCAACTGCTTCCATGGTGGATTCTTGATGTACCAGGCATTGACCATGGCCAATGGAGAGAATACGACGCTCTGCAAACGCCGAATCAAATCGATCTCACTCGCTGCATCGCGTACTTCAGGGCACCACAGCAAACCGCCGAAGCCTGAATTGACGAGGGCGCGGATGAAGTCGCGATGCGCGTAAAGATCGCTGTAAAGAACAAACGGATATGGAGTGGCTAATGCCCCGCTTGAGCGAACGAGGTTATACGTCTCCAGCTTGCGCTTCTTGAACTCGTTCCATATGGCCGCCTGGTAGCGCAACCCGAAGACAGAGTGCATCTGTTCGCCGTCGACGCCTGACGGAAATGAGCTTAGCTCCGGGAACGACCATCCGCCAGTGAAGTCGGAGTTGTCGCACTCGTCGAGCTTGAAGCCGCTGACACCCTCATCAATAAAGGTCTTTCCGTGATATGCGCCGAAGGCATTGCGCGCCTGTTCACCGGCAAAATCGGGAACAAGACCACCCCACACGCCGGTGTCTCCAGAGCAGGGCAGGATATCGACAAACAAAGGCGAAGCCGGATGCGTATACGCATGTTCCCACAAATTCACTTTGTAATGCATGTCGCCTGCAGCGCGGACAAAGCCATTCGGATCCTGAAACCGTTCGTTGTTCCAAGCAAAGGAGCACGAGTATGCGTGTGTCTGCCATCCTGGCTCCAAACCGAGGACGTCGCACGGAATGTTGTGGTCGCGGAACTCGTGCGCAAAATCCATGGCGGTTTGTTGGGTTGCGCGAGCATCCATGCGATACCAGAAACCTAAACCCCACTCTGGTGGAACAAAGCCGCCACCGGAAAACACGTTATAGCGCTTTACTGCATCCAGCATGGCAGGACCGGCGAACAGGTATACGTCAACACCCGCAGCCGATGGAATTTCGACTGTAACGGTGCCGATATCGGTATCCTGCGCGCTCTGCGTGTAATTTGGATCTGGATTGGCTTGCGATGTTGAGCCTTGCGCGTGCGCTGGCCTGGGCCGCGCATTGCCAAAATAAAAATTTGCATAGCGCGCAGTATCGATCAGCACGCCAATGCCTTCAGTGGTTACGTAAAACGGAACCGGCGCGTGCGAATCGCCGGTGTCCATCTTGGGATCGGCGTTCACGCGCGTTACCTTTTTCTTGCCGCGTTGCGCGAGAGACATGAATTGCAGGCCCAGTCCGAAGACTTGCTCCTTTGGGCGAAGCGGCAGCTCGACCTTGTATCCGCGCTTGATTTTTTTGCCATGAATGGCCGGGAGTGGCACGGTATCAACCTTAGGCAGTTTTGTGAATGCTTCGGTTTTCGGCGGAACAAGTCGGCTGGAAACCGGAGTGAATGTCTCGGGAGTACCCACCGTCGCGCGCCATACACCCGGATAGACCTGCTTCCACATCGCGGATTGAGGTGCATTATTCGCCGGCTGCGTTTCAGCGCTGAGCAACGGTGAGAGCCCAGCTATAACTCCACTGGCTGCGATTCCTTTGGCGAGTCCCCGCCGCGTTAACTTGATTTCAGCGCTCAATTCTTTCTCCCTGAGAAGCGCCTTGGAATGCTTTCGCGCTCCGGCAAAGTCTATCCGCTCGCCGGCAATGTGTTCAACCGGCGGCGCGCATCTTACTCGGCGCATGAGAAAAGCCAGGCCGAGCGTGTTGCTCAGCGTGGCTTGATGACCGATGCTGCGATGTTTTATTTGAAAAGCCTGGGTGCAAAATCGTTGAGGTCTCTGCGCCAAGTAAGCCACTCGTGGGCTGTTCCGGGTGATGAGAAGAACACGTATTTGATGTCAGCTTTCTCCAGCATGGTTCGGAACGATCCGATGGCCGCAGGGAACGGATTGGGCTCTTTGGTGCCCATACCAAGCCACAGCAGTTTTACCTTCTGGTTGAATGCCGCGCCGTCTTTGAAGGTGCCGTCGAACGCGGTAGCAGGATCGAGCGGGTCGGTGCTCAATCCGTTCATGGTGCCGCTGAAGCCTCCAATGTAGGTGAACAAGTCCAGGTTGTGCGTTGTGAGCCGCAGCGTTTGATTGGCTCCCATGGAGAGCCCCGCCATTGCGCGGTGATCGCGATCGGCGATGGTGCGGAATGTGGAGTCGATCATCGGAATCACGTCTTTGGTGATGACGTCCTCAAAAGCGCTGGTGTCCCCTGACGGCCCGCGAGCGCCTGCTGCGGGTGCGCCCGGACCAGCCGGACCCGGGCGTGCTGCATAGCCGTTGTCCATGACGATGATCATGGGGACCGCTTTCTTCTGTGCGATCAGGTTGTCGAGGATGAGGTTGGCGTGGCCCTGGAAGATCCACCCTGTCTCATCTTCGCCGGAGCCGTGCTGCAGGTAGAGCACGGGATAGCGAGCGCTGGCGTTGGTGTCGTAATCCGGCGGCGTGTAGACAAAACAACGCCGCCACTGGCCTGTGGTTTTGGAAAAGTAAGTGCGAATGCGTACGTCGCCGTGTGGCACATCTTTGGCGAGGTAATAGTCAACTCCATCTTCGGGTATTTCGATTCCGCTGGAGTCTTTCGAAGTGCCGTAGAAAGCGTGGCTGCCGTTGTCGTTGACTGAGACGCCGTCAATGTAGAGCTGGTAATAGTGGAAGCCCACAACCAATGGAGGAGTAACGACGCTCCACACGCCGTCATTGCCGCGCGTCATGGGATAGCGGCGGCCGCCTACCTGCACTTCTACTTTCTGCGCATCGGGAGCTTTGATTTGGAAGGCCGCGCTCTTGTCAGGAAGCACACGGGGGAATTGCGCGCCCAGCACGTTGGTGTTTGCCGGCAATGCATCTTCGATGGCTGCCGCATGTTCACCTTCCGCGGTGCGCCGCCATGCAAAGTAGGCGTCAAGTGCTTTGAGGCCGGGCTCGTTTGGAACCGGCCCGGTATGAGGTGTTCCCGCGAAGTACATGACCGAAGGATTCTGATCGCTGAACGTGGGCCAGTTAGGAACGCCTTTGCCGTTCGGATCACCGTACTTCGCAAAGTTTGTCCAGTAGGTGACCATTGCATCGGAGATGATGTGGTCGGCGGCGGTGGGCTGCTCGCGCCGCTCATTCAAGTGGCCAAACACATATGCAACTTCGCTGCCATGCGGTGAACCGTAGCCTGCGCGCGGCGAGTCGGCAGGATTGTCAGGATGCTGATCGAAGCAATACAGAAAGGCTTTCCCTTTACCTTTTTGAGACTGCAGGCGCGCCCATAGCCAGGTGTGCCAGCCGAACGCTGCATCGCGCTGCAGATCGCGCGCCGTCTTGGGCGGTTTGCCATCGCCGGCGGGATACGCGCTCAGCAAGCTATCAGCGAATGTACCGTAGCGATGCTTTGTGCTGTCGACGTACTCGCGCGATGTGCGGGGCGGAGAAAAGCTGGCGCCTTCATCTGAGTTGTAGCCGACAAGTATTGGCGTGTCGTTGAACTTTTGAGCGGCGTAAAGATTGTATTGATCGTCGGGAATTACATAGCCATCGACGATGGGCCATGCCATGCCGCGTGTTCCGCGGGTAGCAGCCATAATTTTTTCAGCCGGCAGACTGCGCAGCTCCGCGATGTTCGCGGCGCCGGCATTCGCAGCGAGAGTGAGACCGCCGCGTTCCGCATCAGCCAGTGATCGCATGTTCTCGCCAGGCTGACCTGCTGCGCGATAGTGGCCGAACGAACCTCCGCTCTCTGAGATTGCGCCCTGGAAAAGTCCTTTTGCGAGCGGAGATGCACACAGTTGGCTGACCGCAATGCCTCCGGCCGATTCGCCGAAGATTGTGACCTTGTTGGGATCGCCGCCGAACTTGGCAATGTTTTTCTGGATCCATTGCAGGCCAGCGATCATGTCGAGCATGCCGTAGTTGCCTGAAACGTGCTGGGGCGACTCTGCGCTCAATCCTGGATGCGCCATGAAGCCGAGCGGACCCACGCGATAAGCGATGCTGACCAGCACGACTCCCTTGTGGGCAAGTACTTCTCCGCTGTATGTGGGAATGGACGTGGCTCCGGCGTTGAAGCCGCCGCCATAGATCCATACCAGGACTGGTGTACGGCTTGAAGCAGACTTGGCGGGCGACCAGACGTTAAGGTAGAGGCAGTCCTCGCTCATGTCGGGGGCCTGCTGGCCGGGTTGTGCTGGGCCCATGCTCTGCACACACTGCGGGGCGAACTTGTCTGCTTTGCGGACGCCTTCCCATTTGGCGGCAGGCTGCGGAGCGCGCCAACGCAGATCGCCAACGGGCGGAGCTGCGAACGGGATTCCCCGGTAAACTGTCAGCCCTTGTTCAACCGTGCCTTGCAGGGTGCCCTGCTCCACTTTTGCGGTCGGGCTTGCGGCCAAGCCTGCCAGTGGAACTATCGCGATAGCGATTGCCAGCAAAACCTTCTTCATGATGAAACTCCTCTTAAATTGCCATGCATTTTGTGCGCTCGGGAGCGAACGCAAACGTGGTTTGAGCTGGTACATGTGTCTTGCGGTAAACGTTTGCCCCTTTGTTCACACACCAACACCCACGCGCAAGCAATCGCCTGGGTTTGGAATCGACGCAATACTAAATGGGTTGGGAATGAAGCGAAAAGCCTGAATATTCGCGTGCTCTGATCGAAATAGTCGATATTGGCGGGCCGATTCATTGCTGCGAGATCGGGATAAATCTACGCCGGCACAAAACAAAGTCGCTTTGCCTGCGGCCGAACTGCGCCGAAAGCAAGGCGACTTTAGAGTGTTGAAATTCTGACCCGAGATCGCGGGAGAAGTTGGAATTATTTCCTTCTCCCGCGGTCGGAGTTCAGTTGAAGTATCCGGTATTTAGAACCGGAGCTTGCCGATCAGTTCGATGTTACGTCCGCCCTGCGTGACGCTGGTGATTGCCGCAGTGTGAGTGCCGCCGATGTTGAGATCGGGGAACCCGAACGACGCATGGTTAAGTGCGTTGGTTGCGTTGGCGCTGAAGTCAAACGAAACGCTCTCGTAAATCTTGAAGGTTTTACGAATAGCGAGATTGACTACATCAAGGCCCGGTCCGTAGACGCTATTGCGGCGCATGTTGCCGAAGGTACCGGAAGCGGGAGCCGCATAGGAGTTTACGTTAAACCAGTGAGAGATGGTGCCCGCACCGGACTTAGGATCGGCGATCTGGTTTGGGTACCACTTGTAGTTGTTGCCAGACAGGGCGAAGCTGTTGTCTGTGAGCATGAACGGAGTCATCGGGTTGCCGCCCTGCAAGATGAAGGTTCCAGACAAAGTCCAACCGCCTACAAACTCATCGAGCAACATGCTGTTGTTCGCAAACCTGCGGCCCTGACCGAATGGAAGGTCATAAACCACGAATGTCTTGAACATTTGACGGACGTCAAAGTTCGAGGCGCCGTGGTTTGCGGCGGGATCATATGCCCTCTGCCAGACGGTCGTACCCTGCTTGGAGCCCCAGCCCGACGAGTCCTGGTTCGAGGTCATGTGTGACCAGGTGTAGTTGGCGTTGAACATCAGGCCACCACTCATACGGCGTGTAATGCCACCTTGCAGCGCGTGATAATCCGACAGGCCCTGCGTGGTGAGTCCGTTGATGCCCTGGTAATTGGGATACGGACGGAATGCCACGTCGTTCGGCGCCAGTTTGCTCTCGGGAATCTGGTTGAGGTCGGTGTTGAACGCCAAGTTGTTTTCTTTGCTGCCCACATAGTCGACATCCACCACCGTGTCGCCGGAGATCTGGCGCTGGACGGTGAAGTTCCACGAGTACAGGTATGGAACCGGCGAGTCGTATTGGATATAGCTGACTGTTTGGCCGTTGTAAGATTCCGGCTTGGTGGGAGCCAACACGTACTTCGAGTTGATGGCAGTGCCCTTGGTGCCCTGATAATTGGTACTGCCGTCGTTGGAGAGTTGAACAACCGGACTGATGCCGCCCGTGGAGTCGCTCTCGTTGCCGCTCTGGCTGCGGGCATTACCCAAGCCGCTGGAGGCGTAGGTGTCTACGTTCCATGGGAAGGTGTACATACCGAAGCCGCCGCGAAGGGTGGTCTTGTTCCCAAGCTGGTAAGCAAAGCCTGCCCTGGGAAGGAAAACCATCATCTTGTTTGCCTGGAGCTGTGTTCTGCCGCCGCCAGCTGTTTGGGCATACCACATCGCGCCCAGGGTATTGTTTGCAGGATTGGTGAGAGTCGGATCGAACAGACGCTCGTTCTTGGTATTGTCAGACCAGCCTGTTCTTCCATCCCAACGCAGGCCGAGGTTCAAGGTCAGTTTCGGAGTGATTTTGAAGTCGTCCTGGACGAACGCGGCTGGATTCTTCAATCTGCCGCCGTACTCAGGCGAGAACAGAGCTGACCAGTCGTGCGCATAGCCCAACAGGAAGTCAGCATAACCCGAACCGGTTCCCGACTGGGGCTTGTTATTAACAGTTCCATCCAATCCCTGCGTATAGACGCCTGTAAAGCCAAGCTGCGCGGAAACGATGTTGCCCCATGCTGTTGAGTCGGCGCGCATGATGACCATTTCACCACCGAAGTGGAGAACGTGGCGGCCACGGACGAGCGTCAGCACATCAGAAAGATCGAACAGGTTTTCTTTGTAGTTGGCATGGACACCGGAGCCGAGGCCATAGAACCCGGTAACGTTGATGACCGGGAAGATGTCCTGCTTGGCCATGGTGAGGCCGAGCTTGGCCGGCCAGCCCGTACCGCGCGTTGCGGGATCGATCAAGTCATACTCACCCATGAACCCGGCGCGAGCTTCGTTGATAGTGCGTGAGCTGATGGTCCAGACGTCGGAGATCTGGTTATTCATGTTTTCGACGTCGTTGTTGGTTACGTTGATGGCGCCCACCGGGCCGAAGCCAGGGGTGATGGTGTAGTTGTAGGCTGCCGAACCGGATACGTGATGGCTTGAAAACGGATCCGCATCGAAGCGTCCGAACCACTTGCTCAAACGGGGTTGCGAAGGCGCGATGTAGTTATAGTTGTTGACGATCTTGGTATTGTCGAGCGCATGCGGGTAGATAGCCTGGATGTTCTTGGCTACCGTGTCAATCATGGCAGTTGGAATTCTGTTGCCGTTACCGTACTTGGCAGCGAATGACTGACGAGTGACGATGCCGGTGACCGGATCGGTGACCTGAGAAGTCGGGTCATAGATGGTCTGAAGTCCGGGTCCGGTAAAGTCGCCGTTGCGCATGAGGTCCGTCGGCACTGAAAGGAAGGTGACGGCAGTAGCGCTGTGGTTGAATGTGTGATCGTAGTCGAACAGGAAGAACGCCTTGTTCTTGATGATCGGTCCGCTGACCTGGTAGCCGGTATCGTGATAGACGAGGGCTGGAATTCTGCCGGCGCCGAAACCGTAGCTGGCAGCATTCAGCGACTTGTTGCGGACGTAGTCATACAGCAGGCCGTGGAACCGATTCGATCCGCCCTTGCTGATCTGGTTGTAGAGAAGACCGCCGGTGCCATACTGTGCCGAGAAGAGCGAGTCGCTCATCTTGACTTCGCCGATGATGTCGAAGATCGGCGTGTTGATGACGTTGTTGCTCATCGGCGAGCTGGTGGAGGCGCCGTCGAGCAGCGCGTTTGAGAACGGCATGCTTCCGTTGGCTGAAACGCCGCCCATGCCAGGGTTCGCGGGGCCGGTATTTCCAGTGGCTCGTGTGCCGGGTTGCAGAATGATGAAGGACTGCCAGTCCGGCGTACCGGTCTGCGGCAGAACCTGCAGCGATTCAGAAGGCAGGGTTGCCGAGATTTCAGGAGTTGTGGTTTCGAGCAGCGGAGCTGCGTCGTTGACAACAACCTGCTGGGTGGTCTGTCCGACACCCAACTGCACGTTGAGAGCGGTGAGGCCGATGCGCAGGACGAGGGGTCCGCGCTGTAGCGTAGAGAAGCCATCTTTGCTGAAAACGACTGTATAACGATCTTCGGGAACAATCGGGCCGGAATCAAAAAGGCCAGCGTCGTTTGTGGAAATGACGCGTTCGGTTCCCTTGTCGAGATCCTTCACCGTGACCTTTACGCCGGGGATGACTGCGCCCGTCGCATCGGTGATGGTGCCGGTGACGTCTGCTGAGTTTGTGGCCTGGCCATAAGTGATACCGGCGCTGAGTGCGCACACTAATCCTATGACCTGCATCCTTAAATTCATGAATTGCCTCCAACTTAAAGGTTTACTGCTGTTCAAGTTCAACTTACTGATAAGGCTTAATTTAACCGCGCCTTATCAGTGGCCCCATTTGAGTGATTTCGAGAAAACGGTTTCCGAGCAGCCTGATTGTCAGACCATCCGCAAAACTAGGGCATAGTAGAGGAGTGAAAAATCACCTGACAAGCAGTATTTTTCGAATTGTAACGTCGAAGAATTCGATGTATCGTTTGCTGTGACTGGTTCTCAGATACGAACCGAGACCGCAAAGGGTCCAAATGAATACAACGATTGATCAATGGGAAGTATTGGAGGCAGTCGTCCAGCTGGGTAGCTTTGCCGCTGCTGCGACAAAAATGAACCGTTCGCAGTCGACGATCAGCTACGCAATCTCGCGACTGCAGGACCAGTTCAAGATTCCGCTGCTGGAAATGAAAGGGCGCAAGGCGCAGCTAACAGAGGCCGGCAAAGCGCTGTTGGCGGATGTGGAGCCACTGCTGACGGGTTTCAGGGCACTTGAGCAGCGAGCGGAATCTCTGGCGGCAGGCGGCGAAACGGAGATCCGGCTGTCTGTGGACAGCGTTTTCCCCAATGACCGGCTGTTTGTAGCCCTGGCGGAACTGGCTCGCGTGTTCCCCCATGCCCATCCGAAACTGCACAAGGGGTCGTTTCTTTCCTCGGTTGAGGAGTTTTCCAACTTCGGCGCCGATCTGTGCATCACGGGACTTTCCGCGCGCGAGCAGCTGATCAAACCGATTCTGGATATCCGCATGAAGGCGGTGGCCCGGGCAGACCACCCGCTGCACGCAGTGACGCGACAACTGACGCGAATGGATTTGATCCAGCGGCTGGCAGTGATCATTGAGGGCAGTGGACCGGAGGCGCGCCGCCAGCCCCACGCGGCCTCGCAGCGCTATCTGGCCGTGAACACGATCGAGTCGGCCATTGAAGCCGTGCGAAGCGGAATCTGCTTTGGCTGGCTCCCGGTTTTCCGGATCAAGGAATATCTGGATTCCGGCGAGTTGGTGGGTCTTCGGCTTCCGCTGGGCGGCGAGCGATTTGCTCGTATGCACCTGATTATGCGCGACATGGACTCGACCAGCAAAGAAAAGAACTTCCTTGCCGATCTTTTGGGCGCGAAGCGGGAACTGGAAGTAATCTGAGCAAAATCAATGGCTTATGGTTATTTTGGACGGAAATAGGCTTGCAAAGCTTCGCATCATATATATAGTTGCGTTCGTGAACTAATCTGGATGATTCCAATCCAAAAGCTGCGGCGATGCCTACGCGAAGGGAGACATGCGTACGAGAGCCAAGGCCAACACCCCCCATGGTGAGCCTAGGGGGGATGTTGATCTTGGCAACCTGCGGTGCGTTTTCAGCCCAGCAGTATCTTTCGCACTTCTCCCTCAGGGTCGTCGACCATGCGGGAGTTGTTGTCGAACACCATGGTCTGGCATTTATCCGGATCGGAGGGTTTCCAGGCCAAGCCTGGCTGGCTGGGGTTTCCGGTACCGGCGAAGTTAGCCCACGCGGTAGCCATCTTTTTTCCCAGGGCTTGCGCCTCGGGAGTATTGCCGGTTCCCTGTTCGCATCGCTTGGTGTTGTCGAAGCAGAAGGCAAGCTCCGAAGTATGCCATGCTCCGGCATCGCCGCCCAGCATGGGAGACTGCCAGGTGAAGAAGTAGGTATACGCGGGCGCGGCGTGCAACTCATGCTTCATTTTTGCCATGCGCGAAACATTGTTGCGGCTTGATACGCCCTGCACGCCGTACGACAGAGTGCGAATACTCTTCTCAGGATGCGCTTTCTTCATTGCGGCAATCAGCGCGCCGGCTTTCTCTTCGCCCATTTGACCGGAGAGAGTCTTGTGCCACTGCTCCTCGGTGGGATTGGAAAGGTAGCGCATGCCTTCTTCGCTTACCGAGCCGATAAGCATGGGCACATTCTTTGAGATTTCCGGAGCCCCTTCAAAGAACGAACGCATGTTGATGATCTTGCCGTCGAGGGTTGGCGACCAGCCCACGCGCGGTGCAGCGCCCGGAGCAGATCCAGGACCAGCCATGCCGCGAACGGAAGGATTCATCTTTGCCGTGACTGCGTTGCCGGCGGCGATCAAATGTGCCCATTCCATCTTCTGCAATGCGCTGATATCGTTTGAACCTATTCCGAGCTCTTTGATTACCTGGCGCGCGAATTCCTTCTGCTGCTCGCCGCTTGGAATGTTGCCGCCGCCGCCCGATTGCGCCGAAGCGCGATGGAAGAGTCCCGCAGCCGAGGGCATGCCCATCAGCGTTGTGACTTTCGAACCGCCACCGGATTGGCCGTAGATCATGACGCGATCAGGATCGCCGCCGAAGTTGGCGATGTTTTCGTGAACCCACTTGAGCGAAGCGACAAGATCCGTCATGCCGACGTTAACGGAGTCTTCGTACGCTGAACCACCGACTTCGGAGACATCGAAGAAGCCTAGTACGTTGAGCCGATGATTGACGGAGACCTGAACGATGTCGTGATGCCGCGCCATCTGCGCGCCTTCGTGCGAGGGCAGTTCATACGACGATCCGAAACTGTATCCACCGCCGTGGAAGTACACCATCACCGGGCGCTTGCCGGTCAGGCTTGGCGTCCAGACATTCACCTTGAGCATGTCTTCGCTCATCCAGCCGTCATCCCAGTCCTGCAGAAACGATTGCTCGATAGCGGTGAAGTTGTGCAGATTTTGCGGACAGTTTGCTCCATAGATGAGCGCGGGGTATTCATCCTTCCACGGCACCGGAGCCTTTGCAGGCAGCCAGCGGTTTTCGCCGCCGGTGTTTTGGCCGTAAGGGATTCCCTTGAAGGTGATGACGCCGCCATCGACGAAGCCGCGCACTTTGCCATATTGGGTGTTTGCGATTGCGCTGCGCGGAGTGGAACAGTTGCCCGGTTCCTGATGCGCTGCGGTCTTGGTGTTGTCCATGGCGATGGCTGGTTTGGCCAGCGCAACGCCTGCGCCAGCTCCGGCAGCGAGCATAACAGCCTGGCGACGATTCAACGTGATGCGGTTGCCCGCGTTTGATGCAGACATAACTGTCTCCTGTTGAGCATTCGGTTTTGTCTGAGCCCGAAGGGGGCGCAGATCGTATTTGAGAAAAGTTGAGCGCCAGCGCCAATCCTGCTCGCGATCTTGCGGAACTGGATTGGCGCGTGGTGCGCTTTGTTTTTTGATTTCACTTAGCTTTGCAGTATCTTGCGCAGTTCGCCTTCAGGATCGTTCTCCATTCGGCAGTGATTATCGAACACCATGGTTTTGCCGGTTTCCGGATCGAAGGGCTGCCACTCCAATCCGGGCTGGCTTGGGTTTCCAGTGCGGGCAAAGTTGGCCCACGCGGTTGCCATTTTCTTTCCCAGTGCCTGCGCTTCAGGCGTATTGCCGGTGCCCTGCTCGCAGCGCTTTGTGTTGTCGAAGCAGAAAGCGAGTTCGGCGGTGTGCCATGCGCCTGCATCCTCCAGCATGGGCGACTGCCATGTGAAGTAATAGGTGTAGGCGTGGGCTGCCTTTTGTCCATGTTTCAACGTGGCAATGCGGGTTACGTTATTGCGCATGGCGAGGGCATTGAGGCCGGGGCCGCTGCACATGTAGGAAAGCGTGCGGATGCTCTTTTCCGGATGCGCTTTCTTCATTGCGGTAACGAGTGCGGTGGCTTTTGCGTCGCCGTATGTTCTGGCGAGGGTGGCATGCCACTCCGCCTCAGTTGGGCGCGAGGCCATTCTGTTTCCTTCTTCGCTGACCGAGCCAATGAGCATGGGCACGTTCTTTGAGATTTCCGGAGCCACCTCAGAGAAGGAACGCACGTTGATGATGCGTCCATCGAGTGTCGGTCCCCAACCGACGCGAGGCCTCTGACCGGGAGCGCCCATCATCATTGCCGGGCCGGGGCCATTGATTTTGGCAACGGCGGCATTGCCGGCCGCATTCAACTTTTCCCATTCGATTTTGCGCAGGCTGGCAATGTCGTTGGGCTGCAGACCGAGTTCCTTCATCACTTGCCTGGCTAGCTCCTTCGACTGATCGCCGGTGGGGGCGTTGCCGCCGCCGCCCGACTGCACGGATGCACGATGAATGAGTCCCTGTGCCGAGGGCATACCCAGCAGCGTTGTCACTTTGGAGCCGCCGCCCGACTGACCGTAAATCATGACATTGTCAGGGTCGCCGCCGAAATTGGAAATGTTGTCGCGAACCCACTTGAGAGCGGCCACCAGGTCGGTCATGCCGACGTTGACGGAATCTGCGTAATCAGCGCCGCCGATTTCAGACAGATCCATAAAGCCCAGTGCATTCAGGCGATGATTGACCGAGATCTGAACAACGTCATGATGCCGCGCCATCTGCGCGCCTTCATGCGAGGGCAGTTCGTACGACGAGCCGAAGCTGAAGCCGCCGCCGTGAATGTAGAACATAACCGGACGCTTGCCGGTGAGGCTGGGAGTCCAGATGTTGAGCTTGAGCATGTCTTCACTCATGTAGCCGTCGTCCCAATCTTGAATGAACGACTGCTCGATCGCGGTGAAGTCATGAAGGTGCTGCGGGCAGTTGGCTCCGTAAACGAGTGTCGGGCGCTCACCATCCCATGGCTTGACGGGCTGCGCCGGCAGCCAACGATTATCGCCGCCTGTGTTAGCGCCATAGGGCACGCCCTTGAAAGTGAATACGCCGCCATCTAAAAAGCCGCGAACTTTTCCGTACCCTGTGCTGGCAACCGCGGTGCGTGGCGTTGAGCAGTTTCCTGACTCCTGGTGAGCAGCGGTCTTGGTGTTGTCCATTGCGATGGCTTGCTTTCCCAGGGCGACGCCTATACCAGCAGTCGCGGATAGGAATAAGGCCTGACGCCGATTCATGACCGGGCCAAATGCGGAGTTCTGTTTCGACATTTTCTTGTCTCCTCAAGTGCAGTACTTCAAAGTGTTGGTCTCGACTGACCACCGGCGCTTTCGGGGCTGGAGATCGGTACAGTTTGGTTGGTGAGATTGCAGGATAAAGCGATTAAGCTGGTAAACGCTTTCCGACAAAGCAAGTTAGACACTCTGACTTCCACTGTCAAGATCAATCTGGTAACCGCAGGCTCGACTTTCATTTGTCGCGGAGTGTAGGCTCTCTCAAAAGCCTGCAATCTACGTCGAACCACTATAGTTGTTCGTGGGCTGAAGTCTTTGCGATCTGTTAAGCCATCGAGGTAATTTTCAATATGGAACGGCTTTATTCAAGAGCTCTTTGCACGATTCTGCTGATTGCTTCCGCAGTGAGCGCAAGCGGGCAGGACGCCAGCAATTCGGCGTCCCAGATCCCCGCGCTTGAGCAGCAGGTGCAGACCTATCTTCAGCAGCAAAAGCCGCAGCTCGCAATTCCCGTACTTCGCCAGATTGTTTCACTCGATCCGAAAAACCTGAACGCGCAGGCAAACCTCGGTGTTCTGTTGTATTTTCAAAACGATTTTGCCGGAGCTATTCCGGAGATGCGCGCGGCGTTGCAGTTGAATCCGAATCTGCCCCGCATCCAAGCGCTGCTGGGTATTGCAGAAAAGCGCACCGGCGACATGACGAGCGCACAAAGCGATCTTGAACAGGCGTTCCCAGGCATCGACGATGCGAAGTTCAAGAAGCAGGTTGGGCTCGAGCTGATCGAAATCGACTCGGCTGCTGCGCAGTTCTCAAAGGCGCTGGCTGTTACCGCGAAGCTGGAAGAGGTGGCTCCGCAAGACCCGGAGATCATCTTCGTCGCGTACGAAATTGCGTCGCAGATGAAGGACCAGACCATGCTGAGCATGGTGCTGGTCGCCCCTGAATCTGCACAGATGAACATGATGATGGCGGGCGAACTTGCGCGACAGGGGGAACATGACAAATCCATCGCGAAGTATCGCGAGGCTGTTCGCCTGAACACGCATTTGCCGGGCGTGCATTTCGAACTCGCCGAACAGTTGAGAGCCGCGGCCGATCCGAAATTGAATGCTCTGGCCGAAGGCGAGTACAAGATCGCGGTCAAGGAGAATCAGTACGACGAAAGGTCATGGTGCCGCCTGGGCGAGGTGATCGCAGCGAGAGGTGACTTCAAGGCTGCGCAGGACGCGTACAACAAGGCGCTGGCTCTGCAACCGAGAGACGCGACGGCCGAAACCGACCTGGCGATTGCACTCATCTCTATGAATCAGCAGAAAGACGCCATTCCATTGCTTGAAAGCGCCATTAAAGATGATCCCACTAACATTGTGGCTCATTACCGGCTGAGCGGACTCTATCGCCGCGCTGGCCGCGTTGCGGACGCAAAGCACGAAATGGATGAGTACACGCACTACAAAGGCTTGAAAGATAAGATGGGCGAGGTCTTCAAGCAGGCCAGCGATCAGACGGCTGCAAACTGAGCGTTTGTTGAGATTGCTGTTGCAACACGGATCATAAGGGCGGCACCCATATCTAAATTATCGATACGTCAGTTCGAAAAATGCTGCTTTTCAGCCCTCAATCATTGTGGATAGTATGCCTTTGCTTTCAAAAAGCGATTTATTTTTGCGCGAACAAGTAAACGCTTTCCGTGCGGCGACAAACCACGCTTACATCGTCATCCGGGATTTTTCCTTGCCCGCATGACTTTAAATGCGCTGAAGCGCAACTACAGGAAATCCGATGATTAGACGAGTTGAAGTTGCTTCACTGATGGCCTTGGGGATTGCTGCGCTTTGCGCCGGTTCGGCTTTTGCATCTCAGGCAAGTCCGGCGGGGGATACCGCTCCCGCCTCGTGCGTACCTGCATCAACAAACGTGATTGCTGCCCAATATCCGTGTATTTATCCGGATCGCCGGGTGGCGCTACGGATTAAGGCGCCCGACGCCCAGAAGGTGCAGGCGATGATTGGAGGCGGCGGCGCGCAGACGGCCAAGATGGACCTGACGAAGGATGCCGACGGCTTCTGGACCGTCACTACGCCGCCCATTGTTGAGGGCTTTCATTACTACTTCATCTACGTGGATGGAGTGGAAGTGCCTGATCCGGGCAGCCAGACATTTTTCGGCACGGCGCGCTGGATCAGCGGCATTGAGATTCCTTCGCCCGTGGCCTCGGATTCGTTCTACGAAATCAAAGACGTTCCGCACGGCGATGTGCGTTCCGTTCTTTATTTTTCAAAGGTCACGGGCAAGTGGCGCCGCGCGGTTGTTTATACGCCGCCCGATTATTCCGCTCAGACGCAGAAAAAATATCCGGTGCTCTACATCATGCCGGGATATGGCGAAGACGAATCAGGCTGGTTTACGCAGGGCCGGGGCAACATCATCCTTGACAACCTGATTGCAGAAAAGAAGGCTGTGCCGATGGTGATCGTGACCGAGGATCAGTTTACGGCGCTAAAGCCCGGTGAGGCTCCGCTGGTTCTTGGAGGGCGCAGGCCAGGAGGCGCGCGTCCCAACTTCGGCACATACGGACAGACGTTTACCGAAGTGATGTTCAACGATCTGATTCCATTTATGGAGTCGCACTACCGCATTTTGCCTGGACGCGAAAATCGCGGCATGGCGGGGCTCAGCATGGGCGGCATGCAGACGTTTCTGACGACGCTGCCGCATTTAGACAAGTTTGCCTACATCGGCGGATTCAGCCCTGGAGTTCCGCAGGCGGCGTTTGACGATTCGGCATTCAAAGATCCGGCTGGATTTAACAAACAGGTCAAGCTGCTCTGGCTGGGTACGGGAACAGTAGAGAAAGCGAATAACCCGAATATTTTTGTACTGCACCAGGCTCTCGACAAAGCTGGTGTAAAGAACGGCTACTACGAGTCGCCGGGTACTGCTCACGAGTGGCTCACATGGCGCAGAGACCTCAACCAGTTCGCTCCCCTGCTGTTTCGAGGAGCAGGCAAGTAACCGAACAGCGAGAGCGCCGGTACTAGCGCATGATTCACGTCTGTGGGGAGCCACACATATTCGATGGACATGGGCGACCGTTCGCACGCTTATTAAGAGCAGCTGAATCACTCATTCATTGAAGGAGCAGCATGGGGGGAACAATGAAGGCAAGAATTTTGATGATCGTTGGAGCATTCATTTGTCTTGGAGGCTTGATCGCAGTTGCACAGCAGAGCGACGCGGCTGCTCCGGGCAAGATTACCGCAAGCATCGACACGCAGCAGGTGGCGGCGCCGATTTCAAAGTATCTTTATGGCGGATTTATTGAACACGGCGGCATGCTGATGTACCGCAGCCTGTGGGCGGAGATGATTGATGATCGCAAATTCTTTTTCCCGATCACGTCGGTAGAACCTCCCGCACCGCCACGTCGTGCGGGCGGGGGTGGCTTCCGCGGAATGGCCTTGCGCAGATGGAAACCGGTCGGTCCCGATGATGCGGTAACGCTGGACAAAGATCAGCCGTTTGTGGGCGATCAGAGCCCGCGCATCGCGCTTGATGCCTCGACTGCGCACGGCATCATGCAGTCCGGCATTCCACTGGTGAACGGCAAGCAGTACAACGGCCGCATTTGGCTGCGCGGCACTCCTGGCGCCAAGGTGAGTGTGACACTCAGCTGGGGCAGCGGCGCAAATGACAAGCAGACCATCGCCATTGCTCCTCTTACTGCGCAGTACAAGAAATTTCCACTCTCCTTTACGTCAAAGGCAGATGCGGAAGGCGCAATCGAAATCAGCGCAACTGGCTCGGGCAACATTCATGTGGGCACGCTCTCGCTTATGCCCTCAGACAACGTTGAGGGATTCCGTCCAGACACAATCGCGCTGTTGAAGGACCTTCACGCGGGCATGTGGCGTTTGCCCGGCGGCAATTTTATTTCTGACTGGGTCTGGTACAACTCAATCGGCGACATCGACAGGCGGCCTCCTGTATTTGACGATGCGTGGCACGCGATGCAGACCAACGACCTGGGCATGGATGAGCTGATGACGCTCTGCAGGCTAATCGGTGTCGATCCTTACATCACTGTCAATGCGGGGTTCGGGGATTCGCACTCCGCAGCGCAGGAAGTTGAATACCTGAACGGAAGTGTAAACACAGTGATGGGCGCGCAGCGCGCGAAGAACGGACATCCCGAACCTTACAACGTGAAGATGTGGAACATGGGCAACGAGCCGTACGGCTCGTGGCAGCATGGCCACACTTATCCGAACTACTTTGCGTGGAAGAACAACGAATTCTACAGGGCGATGAAGAAGGTTGATCCTTCCATCACGCTCATTGCATCTGGCGCCATGCCCGATGAAATGACGGTTGAAGGGCAGCCGCGTGCCAACGACATCGCCGATCCGCAAGTACACTTCGGCGATCCCAAACTCGACTGGACAGGAATGCTGCTGAAAGAAAGCTTTGGCAACTTCGACGGACTTGCCGAGCACTGGTACGTCCGCAGCGGCAAGTATTTCGACTACGAACACGCGAAGAGCATTCCGCTTCACTCGCCGATTGAAGCCGGGTATATCGACCTGCCGGAGACAACGCTCGAATGGGCGCGCCATCCTGCCGATCGCGTACACAAGAAATCCGAGGAGTGGGCCGAGTATACGAAGCGCTTTCCGCAGATGATCGACAAGAAGATTTTCCTGTCGATTGACGAGTACGGGTACGGCGGCGGCAGTCTCAAGTCGGATCTTGCATACGGCATGATTCTGAATGAAATGTTCCGGCACACGGACTACCTGAAGATGGGCGCATACACAATGGCGACCTCGACACTCGACATCACACCAACGGCCTCAGCGTATAACTCGCGCGGCCTGCTCTACAAAATGTATCGCGAGCACTTTGGAACATTGCCGGTTGCAGTTTCAGGCAATTCACCGCAGCCGGCGCCGAAGCGTCCGCCGTATGGCGATCAACCTGAGACGAGTTCGGGAAGCGCAACTTACCCGCTCGACATGGTGGCCGCACTTACCGAAGATCACAAATACTTGACCATCGCAGTTGTGAATGCGACCGATAAGGAACAGAAGCTCGATCTGAACGTGGCCGGAGTTCGGCTTGCTGGACCTTCAACGCAATGGCAACTGAGCGGAATTAGCCTGGACGCCGAAAACCACGTTGGCCAACCAGCGCAGATTGCCGTCAAGGAAATCTCGCTGGGCGATGCGCCGTCGGCGGTTTCAGTGGCTCCGAACACCGTGAACATCTACCGGTTCCCTGTGGCCGGGCAGTAAGCATATCCGCGTTTGAGCCGCTTGACGGGATTGTCATGCGGCTCGAATGCGGAAGTTTTTCCTGAAGTGACAACAAGACCAAGGAGAAGGACGAGGGCACGATGAAAGCAAAATTCCTCATGTTCGCTGCAGCAGCACTATTGCTTGGATCGGCGGGCGCAGTCACGGCTCAGCAAGTTCCAGATCACCTGAGTGTAAGCATCAACACAACGCAGACATCCGATGCCGTTACCAAGTACGAGTTTGGCCAGTTTATTGAGCACATTGTCAAAACGATGTACAGCAGCCTTTGGGCTGAGATGATTGATGACCGCAAATTTTTCTTTCCTATTACAGCTAAAGAACCGGCGCAGGGCCCACGGGGCTTCGGCGGACAGATGCGCAGGTGGACTTCAGTTGGCGTGGACGAAATTGAGATGGATAAAAAGGCTCCGTTCGTCGGCGACCAGAGCCCGGTGATTCAGCTCGACGCGAAATCTCCGCACGGCATCCGGCAAACCGGACTCGGCCTGGTGAAAGGCAAGCAGTACACAGGCCGCATTTATCTTCGCGGCACGCCGGGAGCCAAGGTGAACGTGACCCTGGTCTGGGGTGATGGCGCAAGTGAGAAGCAGAGCGTTGCGATTACGCCGCTAACCGCAGAGTACAAGAAGTATCCGCTCACCTTTACAGCGAAGGCCGATAGCGAAGAAGGAATTATCGAAGTAACCGGAACCGGCAGCGGCAGCTTCCACATTGGAGCTATCTCGCTGATGCCGGCCGATAACATCCAGGGATTCCGGCCCGACACCACTGCACTGCTGCGCAAGATTCCGATGGGTTTCTGGCGCTACGGCGGCAACTACACGTCGAACCTGATCTGGTACCACATTGTTGGCGATATCGATAAGCGGCCGCCGGACTGGGACAACGCATGGAACGCGATGCAGACCAACGATCTTGGCCTTGACGAGTTCATGACGCTTTGCAAGCTGATCAATGTTGAGCCGTACATCACCGTGAATGCGGGACTGGGCGATTCACACTCGGCTGCGGAAGAAGTTGAGTATATGAACGGCTCAGCCACCACGCATATGGGGGCACAGCGCGTAAAGAACGGTCACGCAGCGCCCTACAACGTGAAGCTTTGGAACATCGGCAACGAGCCATGGGGCTCATGGCAGATTGGCCGCACCGATCTGAAGTACTACCTGATCAAGCACAACGAATTCGCCAAGGCCATGCGGCAGGTTGATCCGTCGATCACGCTGATTGCATCGGGCATGATGCTGCAGGATGACAATGTGCCCAACGATTTGCGCGCCAAGTATGTTGGCCACCACGATGCGATGTTTGGTGGCGACTACGACTGGACCGGCGGGTTTATGCGCGAATCCAAAGGCAACTTCGACATCATGGCCGAGCACTGGTACGCGCAGGGCGGCCACCACTGGGACCAGGAGAAGGCCCGCAATCTGCCCAATGACAAACCCTCAGACGATGCATTTGTAAAGGTGGACATGACGCCGCTCGAAGCAGCCCGCTACGCTGCCGATACTGTGCGCCTGAAGGCTGAAGAGTGGCAGGGCTACGAGCAGCGCTTCCCGTGGATCGTGAACAAGATCAAGCTCTCCATCGACGAGTACGCCTATTTTGGCGGCGGCGCTCCCGGTGAAGGTATCTTCGGGCGGACAACCATGAAGCAGGCTCTCGCCTATTCCATGATCCTGAATGAGATGATGCGGTACACAAACTTCCTGACCATGGGAGCGCAGACAACAGGCGTATCGCTGATTGACTACAACAAGACTGCTTCAACCATGAATGCGCTTGGACTGCTGTACGAGATGTACGGCAATCATTTTGTGGGCGCAATCCCTGTTGAGCTGGGGGGCAATTCACCGCAACCCGCGGAGAAGTATCCAGCCGGCGGACCTGATACACCACAAAAGAGCTCCGGCAGCCCGACTTACCCGCTCGATGTGTTCGCCGCTCTGAGCGCGGACAAGAAGAGCCTGCTCATCTCGGTTGCCAATGCGACCGATGCCGATCAGAAATTCGACATCAACCTTACCGGTTCAAAGCTTGCCGGACCGGCGAAGGCCTGGCAGATGACGGGCAGCAGCGCGACTGCCTACAATCACGTGGGCGAAGCGGCACAGATTACGGTAAAGGAAACTTCACTGGGCAGCGCTCCGTCAACAATCTCAGTACCGCCTTTCAGCGTGAGCCTCTATCAGCTCGCCATTCAATAGCACTTCCTGCGTCCGGGCTGGAATGAGCTGACCCGGACGCGCTTAACCGCAGTAACGAGTAAGTTCCACAACGAGATCCAGAGGGGGCTCAATGAAGACAAGAATTGCACTGTTTGCCGCAGCGGCATTTTGTCTTGGATGTTCGGTCACGGCTTTCGCACAAGAAGCCGCGCCTAATGTTCCAGACCAACTGAAAGCAACCATCAACACACAACAGACGGCCGACCCAGTATCAAAGTATGTGTTCGGCAGCTTTATTGAGCACATTGGCGGCACCATCTATCGCAGCATGTGGGCGGAATTGCTCGATGACCGCAAGTTCTGGTTCCCCATTACGTCAAAAGATGAGCCTCTGCCTCCTGGACAAAACGCGGTGCAGCGCCAGCGTATGGCTCTCCGCAAGTGGCGTCCGGTTGGTCCAGATGAAGCGGTGAGCCTTGATGCCGATCAGCCTTTTGTGGGCGACCACAGCCCGAAGATCCAGCTTGATGCATCGACGCCGCACGGAATCAAGCAGGCGGGTTTCTCAGTGGTGAAGGGCAAAACTTATACGGGCCGCATTTGGCTGAAGGGCACGCCAGGCAGCAGGGCGGAGGTGGCTCTTATCTGGGGCGATGGCGCAAGCGACAGGGAAATTGTAAGCATCCCTTCGCTTACAGCAGACTACAAAAAGTTTCCGCTCAAGTTTACTTCCAAAGCCGACACGGCAAATGCCGCGCTTGAGATCGTCGGCACCGGCTCAGGCAACTTCCACGTTGGCGCTGTGTCGCTGATGCCTTCTGACAACATCGAGGGCTTCCGGCCTGACACCATTGCCTTGCTGAAAGGGATGCACAGCGGTATGTGGCGGCTGCCCGGCGGCAACTTCCTTTCCGACTGGATGTGGTACGACGCTATCGGCGACCCGGACAAGCGGCCGCCCATGTTCGATCACGCATGGAATGCAATGCAGGTTAACGACGTGGGCATGGACGAGTTCATGACGCTATGCAAGCTGATTGATGTCGATCCCTACGTGACGGTAAACGGCGGCTTTGGCGATTCTCACTCCGCGGCTGAGGAAGTGGAATACCTCAACGGCTCAGTGAACACGCGGCTGGGCGCGCTGCGCGCCAAGAACGGTCATCCGGAGCCCTACCACATCAAATACTGGAACATCGGCAACGAACCCTGGGGCACCTTCCAAATGGGGTACACGGATTTGAAGTACTGGGTGCTCAAGAGCAATGAATTTGCAAAGGCCATGCTCAAGGCCGATCCCTCAATCGTTCTGATCGGATCAGGAAAGATGCTTGAGCCGATGATGTTGCGCGGCGAGGAACGAGTGAAGTATGTCGACAACCTGGGGCCCGCGTACGGCGATGAAATTGACTGGACCGGCGGCATGATGGCGCACAGCTTTGGAACCTTCCAGGGCATGGCCCAGCACTGGTATGAGGGTGCCGGACGCCACTTCGACATTCAAAAAGCGAAGGCGCTGCCAGCCAGCGCTGTCACCGGACAAGCAGCTGTCGCGGTTGCGCCTACAAACAGCGCGATGGTTACTTATGAGCCGACGACGCTCGAGTATGCGCGCTACGCTGGCGACATCATCCGCAGGATGGCTGAGGAGTGGAATGGCTATCTGGACCGCTTCCCTGCGGCAAAGGATAAGAAGATTTTCCTTAGCATCGACGAGTACGGTTACGGTGGCGGCGGTGGAGGTGGTGGCAGAGGCGGACCGAACCTGAAATCCGCGCTCGCCTACGGCATGCTGCTGAATGAATGGATGCGCCACTCCGATTACCTGACAATGGGCGCACGCACCATGGGCACCTCGGCACTGGACATTACGCCAACTGCATCGACCTACAACGCGATCGGACTGATTTACAAGATGTACGGCGAGCAGTTCCCCGGAACTGTACCAGTTGCTCTCAGTGGCAATTCGCCGCAACCGGCAACCAATCCGAATTACGCGGATGAGCCGAAAGTCCGCTCCGGCAGCCCCACCTACCCGCTCGACATGTTTGCAGCGCTTTCTCCCGATCACAAGACCCTGGTTGTTTCAGTTGTGAATGCAACTGACAAGGACCAGAAGGTAGACATGAGTGTGACGGGAACCAAGCTGGCTGGAGCATCGAAGGCGTGGGTCTTGTCGGGGAGCAATCTCGACGCAGCAAATCGCGTAGGTGAACCGGCACAGGTACAGGTGAAGGAAACTTCTCTTGCCAGTGCTCCGTCTTCCATTACAGTGGCGCCCTACACCGTAAGCATTTACCGCTTTGCTGTAGCGGCGAAATAATAAACAGGTTCGCCGTCACAACGAACCTGAGCTGTCCTACCTCATCTGACTCGCGTTGCCTGAAACGGTGGCGCGAGTCAACTTCCCGAAGGCAATTTGAGTAGTACCTGCCCGAGGGAAAACACCGTGCAGCGATGAGGCGCGCCCTTCCACCTGGGCGCGGCGCGGCACAAAGGAATTTTGGAGGAGATTGCAATGAAACTGAAGAATCTCGGCACATCAGCGTTTCTCGTCGCTCTGGCGTTTGCCGGCGCAAGTTTGAGTTATGGGCAGGTCAAGACAATCGTTCCGGACCCAGTGCCCGGCGCCAAGCCGGTTACGGTTGAGCACATCAAGATTCACGGCGCGGCGCTGGAAGGAAATCTCGAAGGCGACGCTGTGGATCGCGACGCCATCGTCTATCTGCCACCGAGTTATGCGAAGGACAAGCATCGCCGCTATCCGGTGGTGTATGCGCTGCACGGATACTCGATTGGCGCGGAGCAATGGACGCATGAGATCCATGTGCCACAGACCATTGAAGGCGGATTTGCGCAGGGCGCCAAGGAATTTATCGTTGTGCTGCCCGATTCGAAGACGGTACACAACGGCTCAATGTATTCGAGCTCTGTTACCACCGGCAACTTTGAGATGTACATAGCGCACGACGTGGTTGCTTACATGGACGCCCACTATCGCACGATTCCGAATCGCGCGGCGCGCGGGCTGGTGGGTCACTCGATGGGCGGATACGGCGCGAGCCGCATCGGCATGAAGCACCCGGACGTATTCGACAGCCTTTACATCATGAGTCCGTGCTGCATGTCGCCGATGGCCGGCCGGCAAGGCAACAGACCGGCAGCCGGCGGTCCTGGCGGACAGATGCCCGATCTCGAAAAGGCACTGGCCGACATCAAGACTCCGGCCGATTCTGAAAAGGCTCCGTTCTTCCTGCGCGCGCAGCTTGCCAGCGCAGCAGCCTGGGCGCCCGATCCGAAGAATCCTCCGCTTTATCTCGATCTGCCGATCAAGAACGGTGAACCTCAGCCTGATGTGATTGCAAAGTTTGCAGCCAACGCGCCGCTGGCTTTCATCGATCAGTACATTGGGAACCTGCGCCAGTACCGCGCCATCTCCATCGATGTGGGTGATCAGGACGGCCTGAAGACCGACACGACCAAGCTCCACAATATTCTGGATTCCTATGGCATCGCGAACGGGTTTGAGATTTATTCAGGCACGCACACCAGCGCGGTTGCGGATCGCTTCCAGAACCACGTGGTGCCGTTTTTCAGCAAGAATCTCTGTTTCGAAGCGGCTTGCCAGTAGGAGCTGGTCTAACAGCTACCGGCGGGCAGAAAGCGCCGCAAAACCCCAAAAGGCCAGTTCATGTTGCCCATGAACTGGCCTTTTCCTTTGCCTCCGTTGATTTCTCAAACTCGGCGGTCGAACTCAGAACGGTTAATTCTTCTAAATAACGTGCGAATCTTCTATATATAGTTCTGAGCCCGGGGGATTACACTTTTGCATTCATTATCTAGTTTTTCTACACTGATGTAGGCAGTGCCCCATCCGTGCGGAAGTGGTGAAATGGCAAACACACTAGCCTTAGGAGCTAGCGCCGAAAGGCTTGCGGGTTCAAGTCCCGCCTTCCGCACCAAACTCCTTCAGTAGGGGATAGGCCGCATCGAGCCGCCTAGGCCCCTGATCTTTTGCTACATCACAACCGCAAGCCTGCCGGGCACGAATACGGGTGTCTCCCGCGGAGTGCCGTTTTCGTTTGCCGGTTCGCTATGCTGGCGGAGCCAACCTGCGGCCAGCCACGACTGCGGAATGGAAAACTCGGCCCAGCCACAATCCACGCAGACCAGGACTTCTGGAGAGGGTGACAACGGTGGATGGCTTAGTGTGCGAGGACGGTTGCGATATAGGCGGATTTCTGCCGGGACCACCGACAGGGATTCCGAATGGCACTTTGGGCAGAACATATGTGAGAACCTCACAAATCTATATAGACAGAAACATCTAATCCAAATCCGGATGAGCAAGATTTTTATACAGTGAGCCCAGGATTTTATGTGCTGTCATCCGCTCATATTGCACGTCACATTCCAAAGCGCGGGCCCAATATCAAGGGATTCATTGGATTGTGTTTATCAACAAAATGCACCACAGCGAGGGCCGAGGTGCACAGTGTACTTTTTACGCGAGTGGGTCAGATTTTCATCGTTACCTTAGGAAGAATGTACAAGCACATTCCAAAGGTCATGGCACTTTCGTGTGAGAACAGTACTGCATCAACGAGTCGCTGCCCACACCTGGTAGCTGTTGAACATAAACTGCACGCCCAGGAAAAGCAGCCACAGCCACAGTGCAAATCGCAGCGGCCGCCGCGGAATCCTTGTGGAAATAATGGTCCCGGTAATCGCGCCGAAGACGCCGCCAATGATCAGCGCAATCAAAAGGGCGGGGTTGGACATGTGCGAAAACCAATGCGCGCCGCTGCCAAACAGCGAGACCATAAATCCGAAGGTAATGTCGGTTCCAACAACTTGTGCGGCTGTCAAGTTGGTCATGCTGAGCAAAGCTGCGCTACCCAGCGCGCCAGCTCCGGCAGACGAAAAGCCTACCTCGGCACCTACGGGAAACATAAGCCAAGCAAGCAGAGGGCTGCGATCGCGCGCATTGCGATTATCCTTGATCGGCCTGAACGAGTAGATGAGTTGCCAGGTTGCGGTGCCCACCAGGATCACGCCCAGCAGCGCATTGAGCAGATTCTGTGAGCCCGCATTCACGAGTTGCTTGAGGAAGATCGAACCCAGCAACACGCCCGGCAGACCGCCCAGCAGCATAAATCCAAGCGTGCGCCACGCCACGTTTTTGCGGGCAATCTGCGAAGGCACCAGGATCAACTTGATTACCGCGGAGAACATGAGCCCGATGCCGACCGCGACTGGCGCGGGCACCTTGAGGAACAGCACCAACATGGGCACCGTAACGGTGCCTGCTCCCACCCCTGTGAGAGAGATGAACAACGCAATTACAAACCCGATGAGATACCGCATAGCCTCGCCTTGCCCGTCTTCTTACTTTGCAGGTGCTGCCTGAATATGAATTCCGCACTCGACCTTGCGGCCTGCCCAGCGCCCCGAGCGTGGATCATTGGGATCGGTCGGAATGGATGTGCAAGGCTCGCATCCGATCGAGGAGTAGCCGCGGTCATACAACGACAGCAGCGGAATTGAAAGCTGCTCGCACGCGTACCAGATATCGCGCGTCGTCCACTCGGTGAGCGGCGCCAACTTTAAAATCTGCTTGCCTGCCGGCAATGAGAACATAGCTCTCTCTTCAAGCGCGGCGCGGCTCTTTGCCTGTTCGCGGCGCAAGCCTGTAAACCAGACGCGATAATCGGCTAGCGCCTTGAACAGCGGTTCAACCTTGCGCATGCCGCAGCAGCGGTCAGGGGCAGACTGATAGAGCAAACCGAATTCGGCTTCCTGCTCAGCAACGGTTTTGGCCGGCAGCAGGTTGATCAGATTCAGACTCCACTCGCGAGCGATGCGATCGCGGTACTCGTATGTTTCCTTGAAGTGGTAGCCCGTATCGAGAAACAAAATTGGAAGTTCCGCATCGCGCTCAATGGCGAGTTTGGTCAACAGCACATCTTCTGCCTGAAAGCTGCAGGTCAGGCACACGTCGCCCTTGCCTGTAATCTCCTGGTCGAGCATGGCCCGCACTTGGTCCAGTTTTGCATTCACTTCCGCGTTGATTTCCAAGGTGCTCATTTACAGGCCCGCCTTTTCAGGTGAAATAAAAATTCCCGTGTCGTACAGCAACTGGTGCACGGCAACAACCACCTTGCTAACCCTGCCGGCACCGCTCGATCCGCCTGCATCGCCCACGTCGCCTTCGTTCGTTGCCGATTCTTCCGGCACAGTAATCTGCTTGCCTTCCACGCGCGCTGTCGCTACGTCCGGCTCACCTTCACGCAAAACCAGAGCGATCAAGCCTGACTCCACTGCCAGCGACGTCGTGATTTCAAGCAGCATGGGGTGCATGAGGAACGCATCATCGTCCGCGTGAATGCGGATGGAGGCCGCACCGCCGGCGAACAGCGAACGCTCAATTGCATCCGCAATTTCTTTTGAGCCACGCAACTCCAGCACGCCGCCGCGATGCCCCCAACGCGCTTCGCGCTCACCCGCTGTCATGGGACCCCAGACATCGGCAAAGAACGCCTCGCCCTTGGCAGGAACCTTCTCAGCCGCGCGGATCATTCCGGCCGCAACGGTGCCGTTGGTTTCAGGATCGACAAGGATGAATGCGCCGGTGCTGCGATTTTCGCCGTAGACATCAACGGCGATAGGCCGCAGCAGATTGAGCGCCACGGCACCGATGTCGTTCATGTGCAGCGTGCGTGCAGGATCGTGATGCAGCGTGCCGAGATCAGTACGATATTCAACCGATCCGAGGAAGACCGGAACCGTCTGGCTGGTGTGTTTGAGCAGGTAGCGGCGATGCAGTTCGAGAGGCCGCTGATCCATCCACACAATTCCGGCTTTCAATGCTTTGGTCACCGTTGCCGGAGCCTGGGCCGCAACAATCAAATCGCCGCGGCTGATGTCCAGTTCGCGATCGAGCACTAGCGTTACCGAAAGCGGGGCCACGGCTTCGTCTAGATCGCCGTCCCAGGTAACGATGCGCTCCACCTTTGCGCTTCTGCCTGAGGGCAATGCTGTAATCTCGTCACCTTTGCGAATGGTGCCCGAGGCAATCTGGCCGGCGAATCCGCGGAACGTGTGGTCTGGGCGCAGCACGCGCTGCACAGGAAAACGAAACGGCGCGGTGCGGGTATCCACGGATGACGGCAGCGACTCAAGCAGTTCAAGCAGCGACGGACCTGTGTACCAGTCCATGGTGTGAGTGGTGCCGGCGGCCCGGTGCACAATGTTGTCGCCCTTCAAGGCGCTGACCGGGACAAACACTCGCTCCACCGGGTTGCCGGTGTCAGCCGCAATCTGATCGAGCACATTGCTGAAGTCAGCTTCAATGGCGCGGAACGCCACCTGATCGTAGCCGATCAAATCCATTTTGTTAACCGCCACGATGACATGCTTTACGCGCAGGAGCGACGCAATATACGCGTGACGCCGCGATTGGATTAGCACGCCTTTGCTGGCATCGATAAGCACCACGGCGGCATCGGCAGTTGAAGCGCCGGTGGCCATGTTGCGCGTGTACTGCTCGTGGCCAGGCGTGTCCGCGATGATGAACTTGCGCCGCGCAGTGGAGAAGTAGCGGTACGCAACGTCGATGGTGATTCCCTGTTCGCGCTCGGCACGCAGGCCGTCGGTCAGCAACGCAAAGTCAATCTGTCCGGGTGCAGTGGTTCCCTTGCCTTCGATTGAACGCACCTGGTCTTCGTAGACCGATTGTGTGTCGTAGAGCAAGCGGCCAATCAACGTCGACTTACCGTCATCCACGCTGCCTGCAGTCGAAAAACGCAGCAGGTCTTTTTCGCGCTCTTGCTGCAAAAAGTCCTTGATCGAAAATGAGGGAGAGAATTCCGTCGTCGCAGTGGTCGACATTTAGAAGTATCCCTCCCGCTTCTTGATTTCCATTGAGCCTTCCTGATCGTGGTCAATCACACGGTTGGCGCGCTCGGATGAGCGGAACGAAATCAGTTCCGCAATGATGTCGGGAATGGTAGCCGCATCTGAACGGATGGCTCCGGTGCAGGGACTGCAACCGAGCGACCGCAGCCGGCTCTTGACCATTTGTGGCTGCTCGCCCAGCCGCGCCACAAACGATTGCTCAATGGGCAGCAGCGCATCGCCGCGCACATACATAGGCCGTTCTTTTGCAAAGTACAGATCGACAACTGGAATGTTTTCTTCGTAGATGTACTGCCACACATCCATCTCGGTCCAGTTCGACAGCGGGAACACGCGAATGCTTTCGCCCGGATGAACGCGCGCGTTGTACAGGTTCCACAACTCGGGGCGCTGATTCTTTGGGTCCCACTGTCCGGCGCCATCGCGGAACGAATAGATGCGTTCCTTGGCGCGCGATTTTTCTTCATCGCGCCGTGCGCCGCCAAAGGCGGCGTCAAAGTTGTAGTGTCGCAGTCCGTCGAGCAGTGCTTGCGTCTTAAGCAGGCCGCAGCAACGCTTTGTGTCGAGCGCAATTGGATTTGTGCCTGCCGCAATTGCCGGTTCATTCCGCCAGACCAGTAATTCCGCTCCAACCTCGCGCGCCATGTTGTCGCGAAACTCGATCATCTCCTTGAACTTGAAACCAGTATCGATGTGCATCAAGGGAAATGGAATGGGCGCTGGATAAAATGCCTTTTGCGCCAGCCGCAACATTACGGACGAATCTTTGCCGATGGAGTAGAGCATGACGGGCCGCTCGAACTCCGACGCAACTTCACGAAGAATATGAATGCTTTCCGCTTCAAGCAGGCGCAGATGGTTCAGCCGCGAAAAGGAAGCGGGCGTGGCGCCATTTGGATGAGTGCGGGAATCTGTTTCGGCTACGGGCATCTGGACCTCAACGTATTCAAGGTGGATGCTGAAGACCGAGCGACGATGCAAAACCCGGCCCTTCAGCAGCGGGTGCGTCGTCTGGATCGATTGTTCTGGAGATCAGAGACTAATTTGTAAACCCGCCGAAGATGTTCGACAGGCAACAACAGGAGCGGGGTTGGGAAGCGCGGCTCATTAACTAAATTAGAGTACCAGAGTCCGATTAGAATCACAAGGGAGGGGGCGTCAACTTCTTCCCAATCTGTGGTATAGCTCGGCTTGGCTGGGGTCCTGCGGGAGGGCGTGGAGTGACAGATTCCCCAGCCTCCTCGTCCTTCTGCAAGTCGTCTGCGTCCTATGATAGAGTGCCTTCTGAAATAAATGCGATTTTCTGCCCGTTGCGTAATACGAAGATCGCTTTGCGGTATACCCATTGACTGAAAAAGGTGCGCGTTGCACGGGGAGCGCACCGAAGGCAACGGAAAGCCGGAAGACGCGCTGGGCGGGACTCGTCCTGCGCCGAGGCAACTTCAGTTTCTGAAATAACAATTAACGCGCAAGCGTATTTGAAGTGGAGTGGCAAAAGGGATCAACATGCGAAAGTCGAAGCTGTTTTTTCAGCTAGTCCTGGTTACATTTTTCTGCGGCGGAATTGCATCAGCCCAACGAACTGCAACGGCACAACAAACCTTCACCGCCTGGAAGGACTATCTCGGCAGTCCTGAGAGTTCGCACTATTCCGCTTTGAAGCAGATCAACACGGGCAATGTGAACCAACTGGATCTTGCGTGGAAATATCCGACCGGGGATGACTTGGCCTACACATTCAGCCCGCTGGTGGTGGACAATACCGCCTATTTTGCTGCGAAAAGTGGCTCGCTGGTTGCAGTGGACGCAACGACAGGCAAGGAGTTGTGGACCCATAGCTTTACGGTTCCCGGCGCGGCGCCTTCGCGCTTTGGCGGCGTTGCAGGCCTGCGCGGCGTAACGTACTGGGAGAGCAAAGACCGGACGGACCGCCGCATATTCCTGCCATACGGCGGCAATATGCTGGCCATTAACGCGCGCACCGGCAAGCTGGTGGACACATTTGCGTCCCACGGACAGCTTGACCTGAAGACTGGTCTTGACCGCACCACCCGGCCGCTGGCCTCAAGAAGTCCGGGCCGCGTCTTTGAGAACATCCTTATCCTGGGCAGCGCAACGGGAGAGGGATATCTGGCACCTCCGGGCGACATACGCGCCTTCGATGTAGTGACCGGCAAGCTGCTTTGGGTGTTCCACACAGTTCCGCGCCCCGGCGAGCCCGGTTACGACACATGGCCGAAAGACGCCTACAAATACATGGGCGGAGTTGATGCCTGGGGCGAACTAACCGTGGATGAAAAACACGGCATCGTCTTTGTGCCGCTGGCGTCTGCAAAGTACGAGCTCTACGGCGGCGACAGAAAAGGCAACAACCTCTATGCCGATTCCATTGTTGCGCTGAACGCACGCACGGGCAAAAAGCTTTGGCATTTCCAGACCATTCATCACGATGTGTGGGACTACGATTTAAACGCCGCTCCGCAACTGGTGACCGTAAAACACGAAGGCAAAATGGTGGACGCGGTTGCCGTCGCCTCAAAGAGCGGGTTCCTGTTTGTGTTCGACAGGCTTACAGGAAAGCCGTTGTGGCCTATTGAAGAGCGTCCTGTTCCGGCAAGCGATGTGCCGGGGGAATATACCTCGCCGACGCAGCCGTTTCCGACTGTCGTGCCTCCGTTTGCGCGCCAGGGGATGACGGTCAATGACATGTACACAGGCTTTATGCGGCCTGATGAAATCGAAAAGTGGAAGGAAAGACTTTCAAACGCAAAAACAGGCTTCTACACGCCTATGAGCCTGGGACGAGAGACGATCAACCTGCCCAGCGTAAACGGCGGCGCGCTCTTCTTCGGTACTGGCGCGGACCCGACCAACGGCACGGTCTACGTACTTTCAAGAGATATGCCCTCGATCGTAAAGCTGGTGCCGGCAGGCGAATCGACCACCGCCAATCAAGGCGGGTTGATTCCTAGTCGTCCCGCGCGCGGAGCTGTTCGACGCCGCGCTGGATTCCCTACTCCTGAAGAAATGGGGCGTGCTGTTTACGAGCAGAACTGCCAGATGTGCCACGGTCCGGAACTGAAGGGAGATCGCGGGCCTGCGATCGATAGCGCATTCACCCGCCTGGGCGCCGACGGCGTGCACACCGCCATCATCAAAGGCAAAGGGATGATGCCTCCGTTTGCTTCTATGCCTGACGATTCGATCAATTACCTGATGGCGTTCCTGCGGCATCCCGACCAGGCTCCGCCGGGCTCTGCGCCAAATACCCAAATGCAGGCCATGCTCCGGTCGCTTGCTGAGCCGCCATACCCTGAGGGTATTGAAGCGCCACCCTCACGCTACAAGACCGGCTATGGCAACGAGCCTTATGTGATTACCCCGCCGTGGAGCTACATTACTGCCTACGACCTGAACACGGGCAAGATCAAGTGGCAGTCACCGTACGGCGGCGTTCCGCAAGCGCCTCCCGAAGATCAGATGAAGGGGAACATTTATCCGAAAAGCGGATTTGTGACCACGGCAGGAGGGCTTGTTTTATTTGCGGGCAACGATTCGAAACTTTACGCACTGGATAGCGCCACCGGCAAATTGATTTTCAGCAAAGATCTGCCGAACGGCTCACAAGGTGTACCCGCTGTGTACCAGGTAAAAGGGCGGGAGTACATTTTGTTGGCTGTGAGCGGTGGAGGCACGCCGTATCCTGAAGGAGCCTATCTTCCGCCCGGAGGCAAAATGAATCCAACCGACTGGAAAGGATACATGGCGTTCGCATTGCCAACCGCGGAAGGCGCGCATTGATTTGATGGTGTGTGCGCTTTGAACCCGAATTGAACTGCCGCGGTTATGCGATTGGCAAGACACAAATGGTGAGACTGCTTTCGTTCTTACTTGCGTTCGCGGCATCCGCGGCATGGGGCCAGGCCAATCGTGGCGAATTACGATTCAGTATCGCTGATCCATCGGGAGCAGGTCTGCGCGCCCGGATACAGTTGGATTCGCAGGCAAGCCACTTTCATCAAGCGCTGGAGACGGACTCTACCGGACACGTAACTCTGGCGCTGCTTCCCTTTGGCAAATACAGCCTTACAGTGGAGCGAGGCGGATTTGTCGCCCATCACTCCGTGATTGATTTGCATTCGACCATTCCACAGGATCGGCGCGTGCAGCTTGCTGTCGCCGGCGTGGAGACGCAGATCAGGGTCAACGATGTGAATACGTCGGTCGATCTGCATTCCGCTTCCGATACGAGCCAGATTGGAGCCGAGCAGATCAATGATCGCCTGTCGTCCTTGCCCGGCCGTTCCGTGCAGGACCTGGTGGTGTCGCAGCCGGGCTGGATTTACGAAGGCAATTCTGTTTTGCATCCGCGCGGGTCAGAGTATGAAACGCAGTTCGTTGTGGATGGAATTCCGCTGACGGATAATCGCTCGCCGAGTTTTGGACCGGAGATTGAAGCCGACGATATCGAGTCGATGAGCATTTACACGGCTGGATTTCCCGCGGAGTATGGCCGCAAGATGGGCGGCGTGGTGGAACTGAACACGCGGCGCCAAACTGATCCAGGCCTGCATGGCGAATTGGTTACATCGGGCGGCAGCTACGATACGCTATCGGGATTCGGGCGGCTGCAGCAGACGCGCCAGCACGATTCAATTTCAGTATCCGCATCCGGCTCGCACACAAAGCACTATCTGAATCCCGTGGTGCCGCAGAATTTTACCAACACCGGAACTGCCGCCGATTTTTCCGCGGCGTACGAGCGCGATCTGACCAGCAGTGACAGGTTGGTTGTTGATATCCGGCGCGAAATTTCACGTTTTCAGATTCCGAATGAGCTTATTCAGCAGCAGGCGGGACAGATTCAGAACGGCGACAATTTCGAGACCATGGGGACCGCGCATTATCAGCATATAGTTTCGCCGGACAGTTTGATTCTGCTTTCAGCCATGCTGCGCAGCAATTCTAAAGATCTGGTGTCCTATACCAATCCGACGCCGATTGCAGCTTTTGAACATGACCGATTCAATGAAGCATATTTCAAGGGCACGTATTCTCTGCACCGTGAGCATCATGAGTTGAAGGCAGGGCTGGATTCTGACGCGACATTTCTCCACGAGAATTTCCGCTACGAACTCACCGATGCGGATCAGTTTGACGAGGGCACCCAACCGTCACTCAGTTTTGCGGACGCGCGGCCCGATCTTGAGCAATCTGCATTCGTTGAAGATCTGGCGCGATTTGGCAACTGGACCGCGAGCCTTGGCATTCGCTGGGACCACTATCAGTTGCTGCTGAACAGGCATTCCGTGAGTCCCAGGATCACGATTGGGCGTGCATTCCCGCAACAGAACCTGGTGCTTCATGCTTCGTATGACCGCGTGTTTCAGACTCCATCATTCGATAACATTTTGCTGTCGAGTTCGCCTGAAGTAAGCGCGATCAATGGCGATTTTCTTCGGCTGCCGGTGCAGCCCTCTGCCGGCGACGATTTCGAATTGGGCGCGGTGAAGGGTTTCTCAAACCATCTACGATTCGATGTGGCAACTTACAGACGCCAGACGCGCAACGCTGCCGACGATGATCAGCTATTGAATACGGGGGTCAGCTATCCGATCGCGTTCAACAAGAGCATCACCTACGGCGCCGAAGGGAAATTGCAGATCACTTCTGCCGGGCCGGTGAGCGGTTTTGTGAGCTACTCGTACATGGTTGGCATGGAATGGTTCCCTGTTACGGGCGGGCTGTTCCTGGGGCAGGATGCGCAGGACGCGGCGTCTCACTTGAGCGGGCACTTTCCAGCGACGCAGGATCAGCGCAACACTCTGGCAACGCGATGGACTACGAACGTTTCAAAGCGCGTCCGGTTGTCGACAGGAGCCAGTTATGGGTCTGGCTTGCCGTTTGCTTATGGCGGCACCAGGGACGATGCGCTGGCGCAATATGGCCTTGAGGTTGTGAACCGCTTGAATTTTGCACGCGGCCGCATTTTGCCTCAACTCGCGGTCAGCGCGTCGATGAGCGCGGACCTGATTCGCCGCGATCGTTTCCAAAGCACGCTCCACGTTGACGGCGAAAATTTGAATAACAGATTGAACGTGCTCGATTTCGGTGGCCTATTCTCAGGCAATGCCATCGCACCTGAGCGCTCCGTGCTGTTGCGTTTGGAAACGCATTTTTAATCTGCCATCCGGGCATCGCGCCTGAATACTCGGAGAGCGTCCAGGTTCGCATCCTGATCTCAGTGAGAGATTAGGCCTCGATGCAGTGCATCAACTACCATCAGAGAAGCGCATGCCCTCCAAGCCAAAACTCGGCCAGAATTTTCTGCGCGATGCGCAGGCTGTTGAACGCATTGTGGCTGGGCTTGGCGACCTCTCTGGCCGCACTGTTGTAGAGATTGGCCCTGGAGAGGGCGCTATTACGGGAGCGCTGGTCGCACGCGCAAAGCACGTTGTAGCCGTTGAGCTCGATCACGATCTCGCCCTTCGTCTGCGGGTGAAGTTTCCGGCCGAGAAGGTCACGGTCGTTGAGCAGGATGTGTTGAGCTTTGACTTTGCGGCGGCGCAGGCCGAGCACGCTGCCCCGGGCGAGCGGCTGAGCTTGGTCGGCAACCTGCCTTACTACATTACTTCGCCAATTCTGTTTAAACTAGCGGCCAGCCACGCCGCGCTCGACCTAGCTGTGCTGATGGTGCAGCGAGAGGTGGCCGACCGCATCACTGCTCAACCCGGCTCTCACGACTATAGCGTGCTCTCCGTTACAACGCAGGTGTATGGGCCGGTTGCGCGGATGTTCACTTTGCCTCCCGAAGCATTTTTGCCGCCGCCAGACGTGCATTCCACGGTATTTCGCTGGCGCTTTGCACCGCGCTTTGCCGAACTTGAAATTCAGGAAGTGCCCTTCCTGCGATTTGTTCGAATGGCGTTTGCTCAGAAACGCAAGACGCTCTCTAACAATCTGCGCGCCGCCGGATTTGCCCCCGTTGAAATAGCCGCTGCGCTCGAGAGGGCTGGAGTCCCGCCCCAAGCCCGCGCTGAGGCGCTCACCATCGATTCGTTCGCGAGGCTCTCCAAGCTTCTCGCTGAATTCGATGTTGCCGCGCCTTCCGCATCGTGAGTCGTCACACGCGCAGAATCATTTTGAGCGTGTCGCCGCGCGCACAGGTCATCCTTTCGAACGCTTGCTGGCCTTCTTCCAGCGCCATTTGCGCGGTCCACGGCCTCAGGTCTATGGCGCGGGCGGCAAGCAGGTCGAGCGAATGCATAAAATCTTCCTTCGTATAGCCGAACGACATAAGCACGCGATGTTCGTTGCGAATGCTGGAGGCGAAATTGATTTCGCTGCGCTCCCTGGCTAATCCGAGCAATACGGCCGTGCCTGCAGGGCGGCACAGATCGAATGCCTCCTGGCGCGCTTCATCAGTACCGCAAGCGTCGACAACCACGTCAAGCCCTGGGCTCGCGAAGTCGCGTGCCTCGGTTCCCGGATTCACGGCCAGCGAAGCGCCCATGGTTGCGGCCGCCGCTCGCCGGGGCTCATTCACTTCTTCAACGAGCACCTCGCGCATGCCTTGTTGAATTGCCAACTGTAGCACCATGCTGCCCATTGTCCCCGCGCCCACGATGCCGATTCGAAGTTGCGGCCGCAAGGCAGCAAGCCTGAACAGATGCACGACGTTGGCAAGCGGCTCGGCAAGGACTGCCCGCGTGTCGTCAAGCTCGTCCGGTATCTCATGCACCTGCGCAGTGGGAACGGCCACATATTCGGCGAAGCAACCGTCGGTTCGGTCCATGCCCAGTAAGCGCAGTTTACGGCACAAATTGCCATTACCGCCTATGCACTGTGCGCAGCGCCCACAGGTGATCAGAGGATCGGCAACTACGCGGCGGCCCTCTGCCGTTTTGCCAACCAGCTCGTGCCCCAGTATCAGGGGCGGTTTACGCCGCCGGCTGCGCCCCAGAAACCCGGTTACGTCCGCGCCGCAAATTCCCGCGGTAGTGACGGCAATCTCCACCTCGCCCGGCAAGATGTGCGGGCGCGGCCAGTCTTCTATCGTGACTACGCGTGGAGACGCGTAGACTAGGGCCCGCATCAATTTACCCCTTTTGGCTTCCGCAACCTGCCACCCCTTGGTGCATTTTCTAACGTCAAAGAACTGAACGGCCAATGATAGGCCAAACCACCGGGTCCGTGGTACATAGGACAGATGCAGTATCAGACTTGCCGCGAATGCGCGTAATCTATCAATGAAGGTTGCTAAGGGGAAGGGTACAGGAATTCAGCAACTCTGGAACCCTGCAGGGCCCCGGCGCATCTTCTTAGATAACGAATGAAAACGACCGAGCAAACTCGTCCAACAAGTTTTGAAGAAACGCTGGTAAGTGCGCACCGCACCATGATGTTGAGCGAGATTCTGAAGCTCGCGATCGACAGCTTCAAGGCCGCGAAGACGCGCTTTGTGCTCACAGCGTTGGGCATGGTCATCGGAACCGCCTCCGTCATCCTGGTCGTTACCATCGGCATGACCGGCAGGGAATACATTCTCAAGCTCATTCAGAAATTTGGAACAAACTCAGTGGAAGTGGAATATGCCGGTGGCGGTGCGACCGCAGCGGAGCGCGTCCGCTACAGTGATTACCTGACCCGCGACGATGAACAGGCTGTGCTGGCTCAACTGCCCGATGTCATGTATTCTTCGCCGGTGATGGACATGCACGATCCCATCAGCTTTGGCGGCGGGGTGGTCAAGGACACGTTGGTGCTCGGCGTCAGCCCGCAGTACCAGTACATTCACAACCTGCTTGTTCCCGCCGGCCGGTTTTTTGATGATACCGACGAAAGCACGCATCAGAAATGCGCCGTTGTGAGCGAGGTGTTCGCCAAAGAACGCTTTGGCACTTCAGACTCGGCGATCGGCCGCACATTTGAGATTAGCGGAATTCCTTTCACGGTGATCGGCGTCTTTAAAATGAGCGTGAACGATTTTGGCCAATCTGAAATTGCTGATCAGACCATTCTGATACCGTATTCCGTGGTTCGCTACTTTACCGGGACCGAGCGTGTGAATCAGATCTATTTCTCCATGCGTAGTATGGAAGAAGTTCCCGATGCGCAGAAGGACATTATCCGCATCATCAAAGCGCGGCATCGGCAAGACTCCGTTTACAAGGCACAAACGCTAAAGGAACTGCTCGACCTGGCCGACAAGAGTGCCAATGCGCTGACGGCGGTCCTGGTGCTTGTTGCGGCCGTCACGCTTGCCGTGGGCGGCGTCGGCATTATGAACATCATGCTCGCCAATGTGCGTTCACGCATTCGCGAAATCGGCATCCGCAAGGCACTGGGCGCGACCTATCGCGAGATAAAACTGCAGTTCCTGGCTGAGGCGCTCATCATCTCGCTCACTGGCGGAATTGTGGGTACGATCGTGGGGTTGGCAGTACCACTGTCCATTCATCTCTTTACCGACTACCCGCTGCCAATCTCTCCCTGGTCGGTGATCATCGCACTTACCGCGGCAACCGTTGTGGGTGTGGTCTTCGGAACTGTACCGGCTACGCGCGCTGCACAGCTCGATCCGGTGGACGCTCTCAAGTATGAATAACCCCGAGCACGGCGATCACGACGAAAGCGGCGGCCCAAATCTCAAAATCATATACGGCCTGATCGTGCTGGCCCTCGTGGCCGCGATCGCAGTGGCCGCGCTTATCGTTTTCCCTTTCTATGTGCGGCGATAATTCTCCGGGTACTTCGGGGTATTGACAAGCCGGCAAAGTTGGGTTACTTTGCATTGTAAAGTGAATGCATGACTGACCTGCACAAAGCGATCGGCGACATTTCCAGCATTCGGCGGCAAATGGCGCGCAGCACGGAGTTCCGTGGCTACGGCCCAGTAACGCTGGCGGCCACCGGAGTATCTGCCCTGCTGGCTGCGGCGGCGCAAGCCGAGTGGCTTCCCGATCCTGCTAGCCACATCGCGATTTATCTCGCCATCTGGGTCTCGACGGCAATCGTCTCAGCCGCGCTGATCGGCACAGAAATGTTCGCTCGCACGCGCCGCATTCACTCCGGCCTGGCTGACGAGATGATTCACATGGCCGTCGAGCAGTTTTTGCCATCGGCGGGGGCGGGCGCGCTGCTCAGTTTCGTGCTTCTTCGCTTTGTACCATCGGCCATTTGGATGTTGCCCGGCATGTGGCAGATCATCTTCAGCCTCGGCATTTTCGCCTCCTGCCGTTTTCTTCCGCGCCTGATGGTTGCTCCCGGTGCATGGTACCTGCTCACGGGGCTGGTCTCCATTTCGCTTGCAGGCAACCGTGCGCTCTCACCCTGGACCATGGGCATTTCGTTTGGGCTTGGTCAACTGCTGATGGCGGCGGTATTGCTGTTTCATGCTTCGGAGGTCGGCGATGAAAGCTAAACAATCTCAACGCGGCAGTCAGGGCCGCTTCGCCTACGAGGGCCTGGACCGCGTGATCCATGAGCGCGCCCGGCTCAGTGTTCTCACGTCGCTTCTCACTCAACCCAAGGGCGTAGCCTTCGGCGATTTGAAAGAACTGTGCTCGCTGACAGACGGCAATTTGAGCCGGCATCTTCGCGTGCTCGAGCACGCCGGCATGGTGGAAATAGCCAAGGGCCACGAACGCAATCGTCCGCTTACTGTTTGCCGCATTACAACCGCGGGCCGCAAGCGCTATCTCGAATATCTCTCCACGCTCGAACAAGTTGTGCGCGATGCCGCCAAGGGCGCGCAAGATCCTGCAACGGCCAGCCTGGTGCACAGCCTGCTTCCGTCGCGCGCTTAACTTTTTTTGCCAACCCGCTTTGCGATGCAAAGCTCTATTTATACAAGGTGACTTTACAATGCAAAGTTCAGCCCTCCCCCAACATGTCGCCATCATCATGGACGGCAACGGCCGCTGGGCCGCACGGCGCGGCCTGCCTCGCGTGGCCGGGCATCGTGCCGGCATCGCATCCGTACGCCGTGTCGTCGAACATGCGTCGGACGCCGGCATTCGCTGTCTCACGCTCTACGCTTTCTCTTCTGACAACTGGCGCCGCCCCTCGGCCGAAGTGCAAAGCATCTTCTGGTTGCTGCGCGCATTTCTACGTTTGCAGACCGCTCGCCTTCGCGATCGTGGAGCACGGCTTGAAGTGATTGGGCGCCGCGATCGATTGCCGGCCGCTGCACTCAACGCCATTGAAAATGCTGAACGAGCCACGGCAGACGGCACAGGGTTGCATCTGCGCGTTGCTATCGACTACTCCTCGCGCGACGCGATTGCGCGCGCGGCATTTAACGCGGCGGATGCTCTTGGGCCGCGCCGATTCATGTCGCCCGACCTCTTTGGCCCCATGCTGATGCGCTCGCTCACTGCCGATTGCGGTGATGTGGATCTGCTGATCCGCACCGGCGGCGAGAAGCGCCTGTCGGATTTCCTGCTGTGGGAGTGCGCCTACGCCGAACTGCTGTTTACAGATCGCATGTGGCCGGAGTTCGACGGATCCGATCTCGACGCAGCGATTGCCGACTTCAGCCATCGCCAGCGCCGCTTTGGCGCGGTGCCTGAACCGGCGCCTGCGCTCAACCTCGCAGTCGCACGCACCTGATCTTTTTTTCTTCACTAACTTTGCGATGCAAAGTAACTTTGTCGATTGGAGAACTTCCGTGACTGACCTGTCCATTTTGCAGAACACCTTGCAAAACCGCTTCAAATCGCTATCCATGGGATTCAAGCTCATCGTTGTTTGCGGGCTTGCACTGCTGATGACAATCCCTGCACTCTTTGTATTTTCACTGGTAAACGAACGAAGGAACCGCGCCGACGATGTGACGCGAGAGATCAGCCGCAATGTTGGCGGCAAGCAAACATTTCTCGGACCCACGCTGGCTATCCCTTACGATGTTCCGCCGCAGGCGCAGGGCGATCAGACCAGGCATGGAACATATTTTATTTTTCCTGCTCAAGGCCTCGCCATGCTGAAAACAAATACTGAAGAACGGCACCGCTCGCTATTCCGCGTGCCGGTATTCAAATCCGAGGCGAAGATGGACGCCTCATTCGACTTGGCAGGAGTTCCCGCATTCGCTCCGCGTGGCGCGGTACTGGACTGGAGCCGCTCGGAGATCGTTGTCGGCGTGACCGACGCGCGCGGAGCGCTGGCGGACGCGCTCATCACCATCGATGGGAAGACATTGACCATGGTTCCGGCGCAGACCGCAGATCATATTTCAATCGGGGTGGACGCGGGGCGGCCGGTGTATCTCACACTCTTTGGGGTAAAGGCCGCGGCCGTTGCGCAACCCGGCACGCAGTTCAAGGTGAGCTCGACGCTGCGATTCTCCGGTGCGCAGCGCGTTGCTGTTCTGGCTTTCGGAAAGACCACGCGATTCAGCGCACAGGGGGACTGGCCGAGCCCGGGGTTCGACGGAGGATTTCTTCCAGTGGAGCGCGCGATCACCAAATCCGGATTCACGGCGGAGTGGTCAGTGCCATTCATCGCGCGTGGCGTTCGAGCGGAGGGACCGGCCGAATCGATCGCCGATCTGCAGGAGAGCGACCTCGGCATCACTTTTGTCGAAGTTGCCGATCCGTATCAGTCGGTCAATCGATCGCTCAAGTACGTGCCGCTCTTTCTGGGCCTGGTGTTTCTTTCCTATTTCATTTTTGAAGTTACCTCGGGCAAGCGCGTGCATCCGGCGCAGTACATCCTGGTCGGCTTTGCGCAAATTATTTTTTATTTGCTCTTGCTTTCAATCGCTGAGCGTATCGGATTTGATTTCGGATTTCTGACCGCGGGTGCGGCTACGGTGGTTCTGCTGGCGGTGAATGCGGGATGGATTTTCGCCAGCCGAGCACACGGGCTGCGTGCGCTTGCCGTTTTCAGCTCGCTGTATGGGCTGATTTACATGCTGTTGCGGCTTGAAGACAACGCACTGCTGGTGGGTGCGGTTGCAAGTTTCCTCGCGGTGGCGGCGGCCATGTACTTTACGCGCTTCATTGACTGGTACAGCTCGAACCCTAAGGCTGGAATCACGTCGGCGGGAAGATCGCCGGAGTCTTCGGGGACTTCGGCTTAGAGCTATGCATTAAACGGCAAATTGATTGCGATCGCCCTGGCCGGTTGAAAAAGCAATTGCGGATCCCTCGGCTGCGCTCGGGATGACAGTGCTGGGAGTGGAGAGTGGAGGTTGAGGCAGACCGCAATTATGAGGGCGGAAGCAGTTCCGCACGGTCGGCGATCAGTACGGGGATGCCGTCGATGACGGGATAGGCGCGCTGGCAGGCGATGCAAATTAGGTGCGACGTTGCGAACCTCAGATCGCCTGCGCATGCCGGACAGGCTAGCTGGCTGACAACAGCCTCATCGAATTGCAAAGGAAGATCCATAAGCGGCGGCAATTTCAACGGCTGCCCACTGTTCGCTTTCCACTGTCATTACTGAACCGGCGGGTGGTGGCCATCGCTGCTGTGCGGGCGGGTTGGTCCGTTGGAGTGGCGCTTGGCCAGGTCGGCAAATTCGTGTTCGATCTTGGCGGTGGTGCCGCCCTTGGCGAACTCGTAGGCTACGCGAATACCGTTGAATATGGCGCGGTCGTTCGACGAGCCGTGACCGATGATGCACACGCCGCGCACGCCCAGCAGTGGAGCACCGCCGTATTCACGATAATCGAGGCGGCGGCGGAAATCGTTGAATGCGCGCCGTGAGAGCAATGCACCCACCTGAGCGGTTACGGTGCGGGTGAGTGACTCGCGCAACACATCCCGCACAAAACGGCCGACGCCTTCGCTGGTCTTGAGCGCAACGTTGCCCACAAAGCCGTCACACACAATCACGTCTGCCAGGCCGGAGAAAATGTCGCGACCTTCAACATTGCCGATGAACTTGATGGGCAGATTTTTGAGCAGGGGAAACGCTTCGCGGGTCAGGTCGTTGCCCTTGGTTTCTTCTTCGCCGATGGAGAGCAGGCCAACGCGCGGCTCGTTGATCTTGAGCACGGTGCGGGCATAGATTTCGCCCATCACAGCAAACTGTTCGAGGTTGTGCGCTTTGCAATCCACATTGGCGCCCACGTCGAGCAGCACGCAAGGGTTGCCGGTGGAACTGGGCATAGGCGTGGCCAGCGCGGGACGATCAACGCCGGGCAGCGCACCCAGAACCATTTTGGCCGTGGCCATGGCAGCGCCGGTGTTGCCCGCGGTGACAAAGCCGGCAGCCTTGCCCTCGCGTACCAGCTTGAGCCCCACGCGCATAGAGCTGTCACGCTTGGTGCGCACAGCATGCGCCGCCTTCTCTTCCATGCCAATCCGTTCCGTGGCGTTGTGGATGACTATGGGCAGGTCTTCGTTTTCGAGTTCTTCGTCGAGAAGATCGCGCAGTTCCGCCTCCGGTCCAATCATGTGGACACGAACGGGCAGAGTGCGGCAGGCGAGAATCGCCCCGCGAATCTCCGGCTCAGGAGCTTTGTCGGAACCTACTGCATCAAGCGCAATGTCGATGAGCATATTGCCTTACCAAGGGCGCCGAATGTCTGAGAAGATCAGCTTACTTGGCAGCTTCCTTGACGTCCAGAACAGCCCGGCCCTTGTAGGCGCCGCACTTGGGGCAGGCACGGTGGGGCAGCTTTTTTTCGTGGCAATTGGGGCACTCTGAAATACCCGTTGCCGTCAAAAAGTCGTGGGCGCGGCGATTGGCGGTGCGGCGCGTGGAGTGGCGCCTTTTCGGATTCGGCATGATGCAATTCCTTTCGTGTTCCGCCCGATTACGTACCTCAGGGCCGCAAACGGCCCCTCTCAAGCCTCCCGGCTCGGCGGAACACCCTCAATCTCTTGGGGTTAGCTTCGCGACTTAATCTTGCTGCGGAGCCCGGACAATGCCTCCCAGCGGGGGTCTTTCGGACCCTCTTCACAGGTGCATGTCTGGCTGTTGCGATTTGCACCGCAGCTCTGACAAAGTCCCTTGCAGTCGGGCTTGCAAAGCGTTCTGACCGGCAGGGACAAAAGCACCTGCTCGCGCAGCACATCTTCAAGCAACAGACTGTCTTTTAGATAATAACCGATTTCGGTTTCCGGCGCTGTAATGGACCGTTCGGGGGCCTCAGAATCCGCTCCTGCGGGCCTGAATATCAGGTCGAACTCGGCGCCCAGAGGAATTTCCACCGGCTCAACGCAACGGGCACAGGGAACCTGAAATCTGCCGGAAAACTGGCCCCGCAGCCGGATGTCGGCCACGATGTCCCCGGGACCACGATGCTCATGCAGCACCTCGGCTCTGCCGGAAGTGCTCAGATTGCCTACCTGCTCTGCTTCTTCACCGTACCCTACCGCACTGGGAGCAAGTTGCAGGTCAAAGTCGATCGGCTCCCGCTCCAGCTCGCTAACTTTGAATTCCATATATTGAGCGTAAGGCGCGGCGATGCACCAGTCAATGCGGCACCGGGGTGCACGAAGAGTGACTCCCAACGCGAGGTCAGCGGGTCAATACAACTCTGAACCTGGGCGTTTTGAACGCTAGCAGCCAAAGGCTGACGATGTTTTTGCGTGATCCTGGTGAGCAATCTCGAAATTCTTTTCATTCTGTTGTGCCTCTAACTGATGCCATTGGGAATGAGCCGCGCCTGCGAGAACTTGGCCGCAATCGAACTAAAGATGTTATTTAACGAATAACTGTTTGAAGAACTGCATTGGCCTTTATTCTGTGATGCCGTGGCATCTGAGTAGAAGTGTGATGTGTCTCCTGAATTCCAACCGGAGGACATCTGCTGCATGGTGGAACAGGGTGAAACGGCCAGCGCCCCCGTATCAGACGAGCAACCACTAGTACCCGCACCATAAGCGATGGTATATACCGCAGTGCCTTGACTAGTGGCAAAATTCGCCGCAGAGATTGCCTGGTGGCACTGATCATCCAGGGAGGGATAGATGTTGCCAGCGTGACCAACATTAGTGCCACTCGCGGTTACCATCTTCCCACTCTGAGCGTTTGCGTCTCCGTCGCTCAAGATGATCATGATGTTCTGGGAACCCGGATTGGCAGCCTGAGCGGCCATCAGTGATGACTGCGCCGCATAGACCGCTCCGGCATAGAACGTGCCGTCGCCTCCCGGGGTTTGCAAGCCGCCGCAGTTCTTTCCCGTCCCCCCACCAGTGGCAATCGCCAAAGCAGAAGAACCGTTCAACGAGCCACCCTGTTGATTGCTGGAACTGTAATCGCTCAAGTAATTCGTAATCTGATAGGTTGCCGCAGTTCCGGTTGGAGCCGACCACGTTGCTCCCGCGGCCGGAGTTGAGTATGGCAAAATCGTCGGATTACTTGATGGGCAAGTCGTATCGTTTGACGCCGTATTTGCTCGCACATTCGGAAATGTGAACAGGCTTACCTGATCGAATGGCGTGCAGTTTGTCTTCGTGCTTGAAGCAGTGCATGGCGAGAGTCCCTGCAGGAGCTTCTGGGCTCCAGCAAGGGCACAGGCGATGCGGGTATTGTTGCAGTTTGCATCTGAATCGTTGCTGGCCATTGAGGCGGTGGTGTCAAGCACCAAGGCAACGTTTACCTGGGTAGCATGCCCCGACATCATGGTTGCAGTTGAGGTGGCACTTAGGTTCAATGACTTTGCCGAATTGATACCTAACAGCGAAAGGGCGCGAATGAAGTAGGTCGGAATGGATGTTTGCTGTACGACCTGCACCACGTTGTATCCGGTGGGCGATGCCGTGCAGGGAGCTGACACTATCGTGGAAGTTGCCACGCATCGAAACGTCGCGCTAATGGTCGTATTTGGCAGGTTTGGAGAAGAGTTTGCTCCTGTAACTCCATTGCTCGTTGCGGAACTAAATGAGGCAACCTTCGCACTAACCGAAGCAGTGGTTGCGCCCGGGGTAGGCATGGCATACGCTCCGGCCAGCGCAGCTGCGTCAGTTGAGGCCTGCAGTTCCCTGTAGCAGATGAACCCATGGCCTAGATCGATCGTGAGTCCGGCCGCGCCAAAAATTACACCGCTGAGCAATACCAGCCATGGCAACATTTGGCCCTTCTCTTCTCGCAAGAGATGGAGAGCAACTGAACTACTCGCGCGCCTCATTGCACATTCTCCGAAATCTGATAGCCGAGATTGCAACTTGCAAAACTGCGTCCGTACACCGAAAGAGAGCAGGGATAGCTGGCCTGGATCTGAGCAACGCCACCGGCTGTCATATTCGCATTGGCAGTACTTCCACTGCCCGGGCATGATGTTGTTCCCGACCCATAATTCACCCCACCGATTGTGTAGGTAAGCCTCAACTGGCTTGGTTGCAGGCCGGGGGCGGACGCTATGATCGCCGACGTGGCGGTTTGGCATGGATCAATGTCTCCCCTGTCAGCCGCAAGAACGCGTCCACCGCTGCTCAACGCCTCGGCAAGTTGGAGCTTCTGATACAAGGCCATCGAGAATGAGAAGATGCCCGTAAGCATGATCATCATGATGGGTAGCGCTATGGCCATCTCAACCAGGGCGCCACCCATTTCATCGGAAAACATGCTCTTGCGAGAATGAGCGCGAACGTTAACTGGGTTTAGGTGCAATTTATCTACTTTTGAGTTCGAATTCATGTTTTGCTCCCTTCGAGCGATTCCGGCTCGGAAATGGAAGGAGGGGGATAGAAGATCTGCCTCGATCGGATTTAAGCACCGGACAGCATCAACTTTGAGAAGAGCTTACCCGAGCTTCTAACTTGCCTCAATACAACGCGGAGGGCAGACGTGTGTACCGTGTCGTAACTAAAAGCCGCGTTACTACTGCACTCTGCCGAGCAACATAATTGGTTACTTGCCGTGTCCGGATGACGCTTGCGAGGCCCCTAATTTACCAAATGCGCATGAGGCGCATGCCCTCATATGTCTTGTGCAATCATGGTTCGGAGGATTGAGTAGAACGGTATTCCAGACTTCGCGCGTGCCTCGGTTACTTCGCGCACCATTATCAAAATATGAAACCTGAAAGTCGGACTCCTTCTGCTTCTGAGACGAAGATCAGTTTCCGGCTTGCAACGGCGGAAGACACGCCGCGCCTGATCGCAATGATCAATGCAGCTTTCTCAATTGAGGGATTTCTTGAGGGCACGCGGACCGATGAAGCGCGACTGGCCGCGACGATGGAAAAAGGCTCAACCCTAATGGCGGAGGACGAGGGCAGCAATCTTCTGGGCTCAGTGTATTTTGAACTGCGCAAGCGTCGTGGTTATCTGGGCCTGCTGGCCGTCGATCCGGCGCAGCAGGGACGAGGATTGGCGCGTCGTCTCGTAGAGGTAGCCGAAGATCATCTCCGCACAGCTGGTTGCAACGAAGTGGAGATCATCGTACTGAATATGCGGCCTGAGCTGGTGCCGATCTATCAGCGCTTCGGATTTGTTGTTGAAGGAACGAAGGAGTTCACGCCGTCGCGCACACTCAAACCTAGCGTCGAGTGCTACGGAATCATCATGGTCAAAAAACTGATTTCTTAGTTCTTGATTTCTTTATCACTGAAACATCAATCTCAGAAATCGCCTGGGCAAAATGCTGTTTGCTCGCGGAGTCGCGCGCAAATCTTACCGCGCTTCTGCACTTTTCTATTTACTTTTTTGCTAATACCTGATATAATACTAAAGTACCACTTGATCAAAATCTTCTCTATAGGAGCCGCACTTTTGAATAAGCCAAGCAATACCGTCGAGCATTTCTTCCACGCTCTCGAACAGGAAACCGCCACCGGAGATATGGCCGCTTTGGCGGAGCGTTTCTCTGCATCGTTTATGGCTGCGAGCCCCAACGGCGCCAAGGTGGCGCAGCGATCGATGTTCGTTGAAAGCATGCCCGCACGCAAGCAGTTGTTCGACAAGCTGGGGTGCAGGCCTGCCCGCCTGGTTTCGCTTGAGACAACCGCTCTGGACGCTCGCTACACGCTGGCCAAGACGCGCTGGCAACTGACGTTTGTGCGCGAAGGGCGGGAGCAGCAGGATATTTTCGCCGACTCAACCTACCTTGTCGACACAGGCGCGGAGCCCTTCCAGATCATTCTTTACCTGACCAGCCAGGACCTGCCCAAAGTGCTGGTTGAACGCGGAATTTTGCCGTCGTGAGTCCATCGAGTGCGCTAATCTGGGGAGCGTCAAGTCTTTCGATGACCAACGTTCCCCGGAGGGCCGCATTGCAAGCTCGCATTGTGATTCTTCCTGCTGTCTTGCTTGCGTGGTTGGTGGCATCTGCGCAAGGGCAACAATCAAATCACGGCACCACTGAGGGCGGCAGTGACTGCCACTGCTCTCCGCCGAAGCTCCAGCCATTCACCGGCCACGTCTTCGACGCACAAACTCACAAGCCAATTGCCGGGGCACAAATCCACTATCTCGACGATAATCCTCCGCTCAACCGCGAAGGCAAGCCGGTGCGGGGCGTGATATCAGGCGTTGTGACATCTGCGCAGGATGGCAGTTTTGCCTTACCTGCTGACTTGCCATTGGCGACGTATGCGATTCGCGTTACCGCTCCCGGCTACGATGCGGAATCTATCTATGATTCGCCGCGATTGGCCAGGGAGCAATCGAATGGTGATTTCCCGCCGCGACCCAGCCACGAATTTAATCTGAGACCGAGTCACGATCTTGTTGCGATCGGCGCTAGCCAGCTGGTCGGCGCGCAGAATAAATATCCTGAAGGGACTTTTGGCACGACCGGTGCATTTGAGCCGCTCGCCAAGTCCATCGTTGTCGCCGGACCCGGTCCAGGATTGTGGCACATCGATCTCAATGGCGGGAAGGCAAGACGTATTGAATTGCCCGAGACCCTCCATTCAACCGAGATTTCAATTACCTCGATCGCCTGGGACGGAACAACATTGCTTTTCGTCTGCTCCGAAAACAGTGAGGCTCCTCGCGCGTGGATCGGTTCAGCGGAAACGCCGGATTTTCGAGTAACGCTCGTGCCTGCTCCGAATCCTCGGATTGCGGCAATCACACTTGCGAAACCTACCTATGGCTTGGAACGCTACAAGATTGAGAAGGGCTCGGATTGCGATGTGGACGGTTCCGCTCCACACTGCGGCCAGGGCGGGATTCTGCGTGCACTCGATACAAAAACTGGCCATATGACCACAATCCTGCAGGCTCCGGTGACTCAACTGAGTTATCTCACTGACCCGGCCTTTGACGGGATGATTATTTTCGCCGAGGATGAGCCTTCCACTGATCCGAATGCTCGGCTGAAGGGGTCGGGGGCTCAATTCACTACCGGCCTGACTCTGATGGATCTCGCCGCAGGTACGCGGTCTCATTTTGAATTGCCGGGTCCAGGGACACGAGACATCACGTTGCTGGCTGAGCAAACTGTGCGTGAAGACAACAAGACCGCCTTGCGGGTGGCTTACACTGTTGAAGGCGATTGCGATCCACAATCTACAGAAAAGGCGCAGCCGTATGAGCCAGCAGGCGCAAGCGGGGTTACGCCGAATAACTGGAGCCTTTGCGTTGTGACCGCGCCGCTACCTGATCTACCGAAAACGACGCCGGTCCGCTCACGCACCACCGGCAGCAAAAGAACCCGCTGAGCGTTCCCGCTTTGTAAAGTGGCGCCTCTTAGTTGCTGCGGGACTGTGTGGGGCCAAGGTTCGGTTTGGCAAGGGGCGTGTGTAGATAACGTGCGGCGAAGTCCAGAAAGTATGGCCAGTTTGGTTCTGGAGTATGTCCGAACTGGTGCTGCCTGAAAACAAGATCGCCATCGAGCAGTCCCGTTTCCATAGGCGGAAACTGCTTTGTGCCCAAATCTTTTTTGCCCAGCAGCCGATACACGGGGCCTGCACCGACGGCGCCCAGGAACTCGCCCATGGGATCGGCCCATTGATCGCCTGCGGTGTTTGAGCCAACGCCGATGAACACCGGCCGCGGCGCGCACAATGCGATCAGCTCATGCGCATCTACAGGCAGATCGTCAGTAGATAGCGGCCCGGCATACTTCATGAAGTTGCCGGCCATCCAGTAGTAGAAAGTTGGCGCGTGTGCCAGGTTCTCAAGCTGCTCGCCGTACACATGCCGGTAGAGCTTGTCGCCGCCCGTGCCCGCCGAGCTGATGTAGGCTACGGCGAAGCGCGGGTCGTAGGCCATGGCCACCAGTGCCGTTTTGCCAAAGCGCGAGTGTCCCATGATGCCCACTTGTTTTGCGTCGACTGCCTTGTCGTTTTCAAGATAATCGAGCGCGCGGCTTGCGCCCCAAGCCCATGCGCGAATGGTGCCCCAGTCATCAGGGCTGCGCGGCTGTCCTTTGTTCACCAGCCCGATTACGCCGGATATCAATCCTGCTCCGTTGTCTGCCTGAAAGCTTGTTGGCAGCAGAATAGCGTAGCCCCATCCTCGCGCCAGCACCTGCTCTTGCCAGCGGCGGCCCTGGTTGCCGGGGCCGCCGGGCAACATCTCCGGTATGCCTCGAACCACCGACGCGTTGAACTCCGGACTGAAGGCCAACTCCATGATGACCGGCACAGGACCGGCGGCGTGCGCGGGTGTAGTGACGATCATGTCGATATCAACTTTTATTGCCGGGTCAGTGGAATTGTCGACGTGACCGTTCACCCGCTTGATCACTGCAGCAACGCCGCCTACCGACTCCTGCCGGGTGTTGATCACTTCCCAACTCACCTTCGGCGCTTTGGCAGGCACGCGGCCCAGCACTTCCTTGTCAAAGTCCGCCACAATTTCTGGGCGGCGTTTCTTCCACCACATGTCCGCAGTGGTGACGGGCTTGCCGTTGTTTAGTTTGAGCGGGTCGGGGAGCTTTTTAAATGGATTCGCTTTGGCCTCGTCGTAATTCACCGCGTTGGGCGAGTTTGGATCGTGGCTTGCCGCCGGACGAAGTTGCTTGATGCCGAGGGCGTCAAGCATCTGCTGATGGTCTTTGATGGCCGCATCGATGATTGCTTTCTGTTCTGCTGTGGGCTGCGCGGGAGCGGAGTGAATGTAGCGGCTTGCGAAGATAAGAAACGTTGGCCAGTTGGGCGCGGGAGTATGCCCGCCGGAGTGCTGCCTGAACGCGACTTCGCCGTTGAGCAGCGCAGTCTCGATGGGCGGAAATTCCTGCGTGCCCATATCTTTTTTCCCAAGCAGACGATACACCGGACCCGCGGCTGCGGCGGCAAGGAACTGCCCCTTGGCATCAACCCATCCGTCGCCGTCTGTAGCGCCCGCGGAGATGAATACCGGCCGCGGCGCGCACATCGCCACCAGGTCATGCGCGTCCACCGGCATGTCGCCGGGTGTGAGCGGCCCGGCATATTTTAAAAAATTACCGGCCATCCAATGGAACGAAACGGCTGCGGCTACATTGCCTTCCTGCTCGCCAAAATTGTGCCGGTAGAGTTTGGCGCCGCCCTCGCCCGACGAGCTCACATAGGCAATTGCAATGCGCGGGTCGTAGGCCATGGCCACCAGCGTAGCCTTGCCATAACGCGAGTGCCCTTCAAGGCCAATCTGTTTTGCGTCAACATCCTTGTCGGTTTCAAAGTAGTCGATGGCGCGGCTCGCACCCCAGGCCCAGGCTTTCAGCACGCCCCAGTCATCGAGCTTGCGCGGCTGGCCCTTGTTCGCTAAACCGATGATGCCCTGGGTCAATCCCGCCGCGTTGTCGGCCTGATAACTGTTGGGGATGAGTTCTGCATAGCCCCATCCCATGGCCAACACCTGCTGCTGCCACGGCAAGTCCTGCCCCGGGCCCGTTGCTGCGGCGGCGAACTGCGGATTCGATCTTGCCATTGCCGCCAGAAATTCGCGGCTCAAACCGTACTCCATTATCACGGGAACGGGTCTTGTCGCATTGGCGGGCGTCGTCAGGGTCAGGTCGATGTCTACTTTGATTGCGGGGTAAGACGAATTGTCCACGTGACCAAGCAGCTTCTTCGTGATCACGGGGAAGCCGCCGATCTTTTCCTGGGTGGTGCTCACTATATCCCACGCGACCTTGGGCAGGTTTGAAGGTGTGCGACCCAGAATTTCGCGATCCAGATCTTCAGCAATTTCCGTCCGCCGCTTCGACCACCACATGTCTGCCGTCGTCACCTTGTCGCCGTTCTTCATGACCAGCGGGTCGGGAAGGTTGTTGAAGATGTCGGCCTTTGACTCGTCGTAATTTGCGGGATTGGCGCCATTCGCATTGCCGCTTGCGCCGGGCCTGAGTTGCTTGATACCGAGCAGGTCCATCTCTCGCTGATGCTCTTTTTCCGTGGCGGCCTGCGTTGCCAGTTGTTCGGGAGTGGGCGCAGGACGGCTCTGAGCTGCCTGAGCGGAGAGCAAGCGCGAACTTGTCACTGCGCAGATTAGGACAAGCACAAGCAGCGGTAAGCGAGTAAACGAGCGACGAGCCATTAAAGAACCTCATTTCCTACGCATCGTGAAAAAGAAAGTTAAGCGGCCCAAGGATATGCTCCGGGCCAATGCGTGCGCAACATTTCTCGCCCGCCCTCTCAAGCTGCGTTGACTTTTGCCGATATCCACTTCAGTTCGCCTTCGAAAGGGTCAACGGAAATGCAATGGTTACGTAATCTTCCTGTCTCTCGCAAAATGACTTATGCCTTCGGCATTGTATGCGGTCTATGCGTCATGCTTGGCGGCTACACTCTTTTCACATTTCACGGCATTTCCGCAGCAACGGCCGACGTGAGTGAAACCGCATTTCCTTCAGTCATTCAACTGGCCCGGATCCAGCAGGTCATGAACGTGATCAGGCGGAGCGATTTGGATCTGATTCTCTGTCAGACAGCTGCGTGCACCGCAACGCATGAGGCCGAGCGACAGAAGTCAATTGATGAATACCAAGCTGGGCTCAAGACGTATGAGCAGTTCGCGTCCTATCCCGGCGAGCGCGAGTTTTATCAGAAGTTCACGGGAGCGTTCAGCCAGTATCTTGACGTGAGCAATCGCGCCGTCAGTTCGTTAGCCGCCGGCAAAACCGGCGACGCACTTGACCTTATTGGCTCCGATAACACGATTGCGATCATGAAGAATGCGCTATCGGCTTCATCACTGACCATCGATCTGAATGCGAAGATGGGAATGGAGCAAGCAAAGGCGGCAACGCAATCAAGTGCCCGCTCGACCGTGATTGACGCAGTTGTCACACTTCTGATCGTGGTTCTCTGCGCATTTACCGGCGCACTGCTCGCCCGCGAGATTGCCCCGCGTATTGGAAGGCTGATGAACGCCGTGCAGGCCATGGCTAACAAGGATCTCTCGGTGAGTGTTCGCGTTAGTGGCACTGATGAAATTGGGCAACTGGGCCTGGCGTTCAACACCGCAGTGGCGTCGATGCGCACGGTTTTACAATCTGTTGCCAAAGGCGCGGAGGTGCTCTCGTCCTCCACGACCGAGATCAGCACTCGCGCAGTGCAGAACGCAGGGAATGCTCATACCGAATCCAGCAAGATCAACCAGATTGCCGCCGCGGCCCAGGAGATGACCGCGACGATCGGTGAAATCAGTCACAACGCTGAAAGCGCCGCCACCGCCAGCCGGACTTCCGCGCAAACCGCCGACAAGGGTGGAGCGGTGATGCAATCGGCTGCAGCGACTATGGAAAAGATCGCAGCCGCAACCAGCTCCGTATCCGACAAGATGACCTCTCTTGCACATCGCTCTGAAGAGATTGGCAAAGTGGTCAACGTGATTCAGGAAATCAGCGAACAGACCAATCTGCTGGCTCTGAACGCTGCCATTGAAGCAGCGCGAGCCGGGGAGCACGGCCGCGGATTCGCGGTGGTAGCCGGCGAAGTTCGTCGACTGGCTGAGCGCACCAAGGGCGCCACGGAAGAAATTGCCGGCACTATCCGCAGCATTCAGGATGAAACTCGCGAGACGCTTAACGTGATGAACGAAAGCCGTTCTGCCGTCGAAACAGGATTACAGGAAACTTCAAACGCGCATCAAAGCCTGGAAGCCATCATCGAATCATCGCGGCATGTTGAACATCAGATCAACCTGATTGCGACAGCAGCCACGCAACAGACATCGGCATCGAGTGAAATTTCAGAATCCGCGGGGCAGATTTCGCAATTGTCGAATGAAACAGCGCATGCGTCAGAAGAAGCGGTTGTGGCCCTCAAGAACCTTGCGGAACTGGCATCCGATCTCGATGGCATGATTCGCCAATTCAACTTTGAAGAAGACAAGCAACCCGGAGGGAAGATTGGATTTTCCGGGACTGCGTTGCACCAGCCTGAGTTTCGATCGGCGCACTACTAGAGCCCGGCGGGGCCTGGCCCCACCAGACGTTTCTCCTCCATTTCCTGCGCTGCCGCACGACCACGACAGCGCATTTTTTTGGCATATCTTCACCGCCTGGCGCATCATTGAAATTCGGTGTCTATGGTAGCCTCCGATTAAGCACTATTCGCCCTGGTACCGTGATTATTCCCACGGGCGGAATCTGCTTCACATTCGGGGAGAACGATTCGAATGAGCGCCATTAAATACGACTTGATCGTCATTGGTTCCGGGCCGGCTGGTCAACGCGCCGCTGTAGCCGCCTCCAAAATGAACAAGCGCGTGGTCGTCGTCGAGGCCCGAACCGTCGTGGGCGGCGTGTGTATCAACACCGGAACGATCCCTTCAAAGACGATGCGCGAGGCCGTACTCCACCTTTCCGGCTACAACTACCGCTCTGTATACGGCATCAACTATCGGGTCAAGGAAAAGATCACCATGGCGGACCTGGCGTTCAGGACCCAGGCAGTAATTAAAACTGAAGTGGACGTGACGGAGGCACAGCTTTCGCGCAACGGTATCGATGTGGTTCATGGCATTGCCCGCTTTCTGAGCCCCACTCAGGTTCATGTCGAGGGTCCGCAGACCGAGACTACTCTGGAAGCGGACCGCATCATCATTGCCGTCGGCACCAAGCCTGCCACTTCACCCAAGGTGCCGGTAAACGGGCGAACCATTATCAACAGCGATCAGATCCTGGGCCTTCCCACATTGCCGCACTCGCTCATCGTGGTAGGCGGCGGCGTGGTGGGCGTGGAATACACTTGCATGTTCGCGGTTCTCGGCGTACGCGTGACGCTGATTGAGAAGCGCGACCGTCTGCTCGAATTTGCCGATCGCGAAATCATTGAAGCGCTCAGCTACCATCTGCGCGACGCGCGGGTCACCATGCGGCTCGGCGAAGAAGTTGAAAGCGTAGAAGAGTTGCCGCCCGACACGGTGGTGGCCAACCTTGAGAGCAAGAAACGCGTGTCCGGCGATGCGCTGCTTTACGCCGTTGGCCGCCAAGGCAATGTAGACGATCTCGATCTTGCCGCTGCCGGACTTGAAGCAGACAACCGCGGCCGCATCGCGGTGGACGAGCATTACTGCACCAAGGTCGATCACATTTACGCAGTCGGTGATGTGGTCGGATTTCCGGCGCTGGCATCCGTCTCAATGGAGCAGGGCCGCATTGCCGCGGCCCGCGCCTTCAACGACGGCGCCGCGACTTCCAATCCCGGGTTTTATCCCTACGGCATCTACACCATTCCCGAAATCAGCTTTATTGGAAAGACTGAAGAGCAACTGACAGACGAGGACGTTCCCTACGAAGTGGGAATGGCCTACTACCGTGAAGTTGCTCGTGGTCAGATTCGCGGCGATACGACCGGGCGCCTGAAGCTTATTTTTCACCGCGACACCCGCAAGGTACTGGGCGTCCATATCATTGGCGAGGGCGCCACCGAACTGGTGCACATTGGGCAGGCAGTGATGACGCTCAACGGCACCGTCGACTACTTTATCGACACCGTGTTTAACTATCCAACGCTGGCCGAGTGTTACAAGGTGGCCGCGTTCAACGGAATCGGCCGCCTGAACCGCTATCAGACCGGATGACTAAGGCGTGCAAGGGCTGACAGCGATTCCCCGGAGGGCTCTCGATGACTAATGCCATCGGCATCGTGATTACCGATCATATTGTGGCCGGGCGGCTTGAAGATCGGCAGCTCGTGGGCAAGCTTTTGCGTTATCCCGAAGATCCGGGCGAGCCGGATGTTCTGAGCTCAATTCCAGTGAGCGATCTGGTTGGAATTTTCTGCAAGTTCGTTGCGACGCTGGCCGCGAGTAGCACGCAGCCACTGGACGCGATCGGTATCGCGGTACCTGGAATTGTGCGCAATGGAGTTGTGGAAGACTCGCCAAACCTGACACAGATCAAGGGTGCTCATCTGGCCGAAGAGGTATCGCGCGGTCTCGCACTGTGCGGCATCGATGCGCCGGTTAAGATTGCCAACGATGCAGACGCAATTGCCGCCGGGGTGGCTGCCCTTTACGGCCGCATGGAAAAACTTACGCGGGTATGGACGATTGGCAACGGCATTGGCTACGGCCGGTGGCCCTATTTTGAAGGCATCTGGGAGGGCGGCCACATCACAGTTACGCTGGACCCGAAAGAGCGCTACTGCGGCTGCGGCGGGCAGGGTCATCTTGAAGGCATCATGGGCCATCGCGCCATGCGGCTGCGCTTTCTGGACCTTGAGCCTGAAGAAGTATTTGAGAATGCTCGCAACGGTGACCGGCGCTGTCGCGAGTTTGTTGACTTGTGGCATCGCGCACTGGCGGCCGCTACGGCGTCGTTCATTCACCTTGCCGGGCCGGGCCGCTTCTATTTCACCGGTATCAACGTTGATTTTCTGGAGCTGCCACTGCTACGCACGCACATCGAATCGATGGTGAAGCTGAGCCCGCTGCAGAGCTTTTCTCTGGAGATATTGCCGCCAGATGACAAGACCGCGGTTCTCGGCGTAGGCGTGTCGGCGCTACAGGTACTCAAGGAATAAGCGGCAGGTTAAAAGAAGTAGAACTCGTGTGTCAGCAGAGCTCGGGCATCGGCTAAATGGTGCAAAACTAAAGCCGCCGCAGATGATTACTGCGGCGGCATGAATTTTCATTTTGTTAATAAGTTCGTAGATAAGTTCCAGATAGACGATCGTGCCAACTTAAATGATCTTCATCAAAAAGTGACCATAAGACGCCAACTCCAACCGGAAGCACTGAAAGCACGAGAGAGGCGAGTCGTTGCAGCCTCATGCGGCGCGAAGGCAAGTCGCCGTCGAAAGTGCTGAGAGCGATGCGCGCATAGCGCATTCCCGGCGTCCCCTGCCACAGTGCAAAGAACAATGCAAGGTACAGAGCGCTCATGCCAAACAAGCCAGCGACAGCTCCCAATTCAGCCAAGCGTACTCCAGGCAGGTTGTGCGAATGGCTCACGATTTCGAGAGTGATTGCTAAAAACGCCGCCGTCACCAGGGAACCGTCCACTACCGCCGCCATGGCGCGCAAGCTCAAAGGGGCCTGGTAGATCTCCCGTCTTAATGCAATGTTGGGAATCGGCTCTTCCAGATACTCTGAGCGAGAGTGGCGGTCCAACTGGCTGACCGGATGTTCGTCCAGTTCCATGCCCGACCACTCAGGGCTCATCCACGTTGGAGTCGACTCGGAACTCATCGCCTCCGTGGCAACCGGATCGGTGGAGATGGCTTCCGGTTCCACTTCGAAGATACTCAACTGCATATCGTGTTCGTGCTGCGCGGCAAACGGGCCCTCTGCGCGGCGCGGACGCGCTTTACGGGTGGCTACAATCTCTCTTGGAAACTCGATAAGGTTGGCATGGATCGGCTGGTCCGGCTCGACGATCTCTACCGGCTCTTCAGGCGCCACTCGCGCGGCCTCGTACCACTCGCCGGATTCGGAAACCGCGGTTTCAAAATGCATCGTGGGTGCATCCGGAACCCAACGGATATCGTTTGACCGGTTGTGCTCCACCGGGTGTTCCCACACGGGCTGTTTCAGTGCATCCGCAATCGAGCGCCCTTGCGTGTCCCCAGCCCACTCCTGCTCAATAGCAGGGTGTTGCTCGTCCACGGTCTCATCGGCACCAACGAACTGCCACTCAGGTTCTGAGGCTTTGGCTGCCTGCAGCTCCGCCAGCACTGATTCGGCGGCTGCCTGGGCCTGCAGTGCGGCACGCGAAACAGCTTCGGCTGCGCGAACGGCAGCGCGAGCTTCGCTTTCCAATAATTCACTGTAACTTGGAGCCTTTGCAAATCGAGCGGCTACGCGGGCTGCAGCAGCCTGGGCACGATTATTCGAGGAATGATGTTCCGGAGTTATGGCTTCTTTTTCCACAACCGGAACGGGCTTGCGATTCTTATGCGCGGCGAGCCGCTGGTTTACTTCTTCTTTCCAGTTCGGCGAAATCCTGGCCTGGCTTGGCAATGTACTCAATGCTCCTGTGTCCCTTGGGGCAATGCTCTATGCAGCACCTGCTGCAATCCGTTCCGCGTCATGTCATGAATTCAATCACGCCACAGCGAACCAAAACCTGCAATCGAGAAAAGGAGGTACGGAGGTTACCGGCTCGTTGCGGAGTGATTCATCCGCTGACGATCCAATCCGGGTTTTCCTGTTGCCAGAGCTGCGAGAACCTATCTCCATACGACCTGCCCGATTTTGCTATTCTGAGCCTTACACCGGTCGAGTCTTGGATGCATCCTCGTTATCTAGTATGTATCACGCTGATGGCCCTCTGTCACCTGCAAGTTGGGGCGCAGGCGTTGACCAATGCGCTACCCGCGGGCGCGCAAGGCACCTTCACCATCGGAGCTGCTGCCGACAACAGTATCGCCGTCGAATCGTCGAGCGAATTACCAAACGACCCAGGGCAGGAGATGCTGCCTGTTGCGCAGCCCGAGCCGCAGTCAAATTCCGGAGTTTCGGTTCAACTCGACGCAGATCGACAGACCCACATCGGTGACGAATTCACGCTCGACGGAAACGTCGTTGTGCATTATCGCGGGTATACTCTCCACGCCGACAAGGTTGTTTATCACCAATCAACATCGGCTCTTGAAGCGGAGGGGCATCTTCAGCTGACCGGTGGGCCAAACGATGTGCAGATCAGCGCCGCGCACGGCGATATGAATCTGAATATGCACACCGCGCGCTTTTACAACGTCAGCGGCATCCAGGGAATCCACGGCGCATCCCGCAGCGGAGTCTATTCCACCTCGACGCCTTTTCAATTCACCGCGCGAGTTCTGCTTCAAACGGGAGATGACCATTACCGCATCATCGACGGAACGATGACGAACTGCAGTTTTCCCCGGCCCGACTGGCGCATCATCTCGCGAGCCATCAACCTTGACGATCGTACCGCCTCAACTAAAAACTCCTTCTTCGAATTGCTCGGCGTTCCCCTGATTTACCTGCCTTACCTGCGCCACCCCGTGGATGAAACAGGCCGTGAAAGCGGCTTCCTGATACCTGTCATCAGCAACTCGTCTATCAAGGGGTTCGTGCTGGGCGAGCAGGTTTACTGGGCCATCAACCGCAGCATGGATATGGTGATTGGCGCAGAGCTTTTCAGCAAGCGAGGATGGGCGCCCAACGGCGATTTCCGATACAAGGGCCGCGATCTGGATCATCTGATTGTGCGTTGGAACGCGTTGCTTGATCGCGGCATTCTTCAGCAGGTGGGCAACACCAACGCACTCTCCGGCGCCAGTGCGGCCGGCAGCGCGCAAGTTTCTCCCAGCCTGATTCCGGGTCCAACGGGGTACGTCCGCGTGAACCAAGGCGGAGTGGATTTAGTGGCCGAAGGGCGCAAAGATTTCACTCCACACCTGCATGGCGCAGGCACGATGGAATATTTGTCAAGCTATTTGTACAGACTGATCTTTAACGACAACTTTTCACAGGCCATCAGTTCAGAGGTTGCCAGCAATGTATCGCTCACGCACTCGCGTAACGGATATGTCCCGTCACTTTCGCTTGAGCGCTTCGAAACATTTGCCAGCTCGAGCAACGGCGATGAGGCGCGCATCCTTCACTTGCCCAATTTGCGCTACGACGTAATTGAACGTCCGCTGGGCTCTTCACCGCTTTATTGGAGTTTCAACTCCTCAATTGGCTACCTCAGCCGTTCGGAACCGCGCTTTCACGCTCGCAACCTGGGCCGTATAGACGTATATCCGCAGCTCTCTCTGCCATTCCAGGCCGGTGGCTGGAACTTTAATCCGCGGGTGGCTCTTCGCGAAACTTCCTACACAATCAGCCAGACTCCGGACCTCAAGGACCTTCGCCAAGGCGTGCCGACCATCAGCCACGAGCCGCTCCATCGCTTCGATGCAGAGGCATCCGTCGACATTCGTCCGCCTGTGCTTGAACGCGATTTCCAATTACCGCGCTGGAACCGCGTGCTTCGCCACGTGATCGAGCCTGAGTTTACTTATCGCTTTGTCAGCGGCATTGGCACGCAGGCTCCCAACGTGTTGCTGACGGATACTACCGATGTGGCCACAAACGTAAACGAGGCAGGCATCTCCCTGACGCAGCGGTTCTACGTGACGCCGCGTAATAGTCAGCCGTGCGCTGCTGAAGGCGTTGAGGGTTCGGCGTCGTGCCCCGGTCGCCCCCGCGAATGGGCAAGCTGGACACTTTCGCAGAACATCTTCATTGATCCGAACTTCGGCGGAGCGCTCATCACCGGCCGCCGCAACGTGTTTGACGCTACGCTCAACATGAGCGGAGTTGCCTTCCTCACCAAGCCGCGTAATCTTGCGCCTGTTACATCTCGAATGCGCTTTGAGGCAATCGACAACCTGCGCGTGCAGTGGGATCTCGATTACGATCCGGAACAGGGCCGGTTGAGCGCCGATAACCTTTACGCGGGCTATAGCTGGGGCCGTACAACCGTCGGCCTGGGCCATGCTCTGCTGAATGCAGTGGATGAGAGCCGCGGCGTCGCCTCAACGATCAAGAGCCAGCAGTTGCAGCCCTTCATCTCCATTGGCAAGCAGAGCGGCACCGGTTTCAACTTGGCCGCCAATGGCGGATACGACTTCGTGCTGAACCAGGTGCAGTATGCCGGTATCCAAAGCACCTATAACTGGGACTGCTGCGGCCTTACGGTCGGATACAGGCGCTTCAGGCTTGGATCTGTGCGGGACGAAACCCAGTATCTCTACAGCTTTACGCTGGCCAATTTCGGCTCGGTAGGCGACATTCGCCGCTCCAATACGATCTTCCGCGACCCCACTTTGCCGCCGCTCTACTAGCCTTGAATACCTGCTCAGGCCTTCTTCCGGTTGCTTTTTTGCGCCGGCCGCGTCCACCTGTTATCAGAAGGAAATTTCAGGGCAATGGCAGGATCGCTTGATGCTCCACTGGGGTATCCTTTTTGAGAGGAATATATTTTGCCCAAAATACGATTTTTAGCGGTCTTGCTCGCCATTTGCGTCACCGTAGGATGCAAGGCGCAAACTGATTCGCAGGCTGTTTCCGACCCGGCCGCCAATCGGCGCATCGAGGTGACGGTCCGTTCGCAGTTCAACATTCCGCAGGACTACGACGTGGCCATCGGTGCTCGCAAACCGAGTAAAATCAGCGGTTACGACGAACTTCCGGTCACGGTGTCGCATGGCACCCGTTCGCAGATCATCAGCTTCCTTATCTCCTCAGACAGCAAGAAGCTGGCGCGCCTGGAAACCTACGATCTGACGCACGATCCCGCGTCGAACATCGATCTGTCCGGCCGGCCGGTGCGCGGCAATCCGAATGCCAAGGTCACCATCATCAACTTCGACGACCTTGAATGCCCCTATTGCGCTCGCATGCACCAGCAACTCTTTCCTAAGACACTTGAGCGCTACAAAGACAAGATTCGCTTTGTGTACAAGGATTTTCCGCTGGTCGAAATCCATCCGTGGGCCATGCGCGCGTCAGTGAACGCCGATTGCCTGGCAGCGCAAAACAGTGACGTGTATTGGAACTATGTGGACTATCTCCACGCCCACTCTGACGAAGTTACCGGTGCGGACAGAGACCTGAACAAGAGCAACGCCGCGCTTGACCGCATTGCCCGGCAGCAAGCCGCGGCCGCCAAACTGGACGCGCAAAAGCTCGACGCGTGCATCGCAAAGCAGGACGATTCCCAGGTGAAAGAGTCGCTCAAGGAAGCCTCCGGTCTTGGCCTCGACGGTGCTCCAGCCTTGTTTGTAAACGGCGAGCGTATTAATGGGGCTGTGCCGGAAGAGCAAGTTTGGATGGCCATCGATCGCGCATTGCGGGCTGAAGGTGTGCAACCACCGCCTCCGCCTGCTCAGCCGGCCGAGCAGGCAAAGCCCGGCGGCGGGAACTAGGAAATAAGTTTCCTGTCGCATTGCCGGGTTGTGGATTTATCCTTGAATGCCGGGGTTCTCATGAACCCCACAGGAGTCACGAGGTTGCAAGTCATCTCTTTGAATCGCATGTTCCGCCGTTCTGCCGCTCCTATTCTCCTTGGTTCAACTCTCCTGGTTGCCTTTGCCGGGTGCCATCGCTCCCCGTCCGCGGACGTGGTTGCCACAGTTAACGGCAAGGAGATTATGCGTGCCGATCTGGACCGTGTGTACCAGGCCAACATTGGCGAAACGCCGCAAATGCCTTCAGAAGAAGAAGCCAATATCCGCCGCCTTAACTATCTGCACGGCATGATCGCCGACGAGATTGTTCAGCAGCGCGCCGCCAAGCTCAACCTGACTGCCAGCGACGAAGACGTGAATGCCAAGCTGACGGAGTTCAAGGCTCCGTACACGCAGGACGACTTCGATCGCAAGCTGAAGCAGAGCAATATGACCCTCGACGACCTCAAGCGCGATATCCGCCGCCAGCTTACGCGCGAAAAGCTAATCAACAAGGAAATCGAGTCGAAGATTAATGTCACTGACGCCGAAGTCTCTGACTACTTCAACGCTCACAAAACAGAGTTCAATACGATTGAACCGCAATACCACTTGATGCAGATTCTGGTTACGGCGGCTCCGTCGCAACAGCCAGCCAACCTGCAAAATAACAAGGCCTCTGGCGATGCTGATGCAAAACGCAAGATCCAGGCGCTGCATAATCGGCTGGAAAGCGGCGACGACTTCAGTTCTGTGGCTATGAACTATTCAGAAGATTCATCCACTGCGGCCAATGGCGGCGATATGGGGTTCATTCCCGAGTCATCTCTCAAGTCGGTTCCAGTTGTTTACGACGCCATCAGCAAGCTCAAGCCTGGCCAATTCACCGATATCATTCCTGTGACGGATGCAAGCCACAGGACGCTGGGATATGCGATTTACAAATTCATCTCGCGCGAGCCTGCCGGACAGCGGGAACTGAGCAATCCAAGCGTGCGGCAGTCCATCCATACCCAACTGCATAACAATCGCGCACAGATGCTTGAGAACGCCTACTTTGAACGGCTCCAGAACGACGCTAAGATTCACAATTATCTGGCCGATGAAATTCTTAGCAAGAGCGGACAATAGGTTCGTCCCCTGCCGTGAGACCATCATGTAATTGACGGGGCGCATCTGCCAGGATGCGTCCCGTTTCCATCAGGCCAGGACAATCTAATCCAGCACTGGAGCGCAAGAGCCCATGTCGCCAAACACTGAAAATCCATCTTCCGCTTCTACAGACCGCATGCGCTGCAAGTGGGCGGGCAGCGATCCGCTCATGGCTCGCTACCACGATGAGGAGTGGGGCGTGCCCCAGTACGACAGCCGCATGTTGTGGGAGATGCTGATGCTCGAAGGCTTTCAGGCCGGCCTCTCGTGGATCACCGTTCTCCGCAAACGCGACGCATTCCGTGCCGCCTTTCGCGAGTTCGATCCAGTCAAGGTTGCGCGGTTTACTGAGAAGGACATTGAGCGATTGTTGCTGGATGCCGGCATCATCCGCTCGCGCGCAAAGATCGTAGCTACCATCGAGGGCGCCCGCATTTTTCTCGACATGCAGAAATCCGGCGTTGAATTCTCCGCATGGGTGTGGGCCCTTGCAGGAGGCAAACCCATACAAAACTCCGGCCCGATACCCGCCAGCACACCGCTGGCCGAGACGATTTCAAAAGAGCTCAAGCGCCGCGGCTTCAAATTCGTCGGCCCAGTTATCGTCTACGCGTGGATGCAGGCCTGCGGCATTGTGAATGACCACTCATCCGATTGCTTTCGCCGCAACGCGCGTGCCCGCCGAAAAAGTACAGTGCGCTGAGTGCTGCACAATCTCCGATTCTTTCTAAAGCAAAATTCCGGCATGGTGCGGCAGGGCGCCACTATACTGTGTCGTCTGGATTTTTGCTTTTCGAGGGACGCCCAAATGATCGCAATTGGCAAGTTGCAATTTCGAGATGGAACAAATTATTTTGCCGGCCTGGCTCCGGCTGTGCTTCTTTTGTTGGGTGTTTTCATTCATTCGGCAGCTGCGCAAGCGGCCAATTTCCCGCAGGCCAGCATCTCGAACGGACAGATCAAGGCGCAGATTTATTTGCCGGACCCTGTCAAAGGCTACTATCGCTCGACGCGATTCGACTGGTCGGGAGCCATCAATAGCCTTCAGTTCAAGGGGCACAGCTACTACGGCATCTGGTTCGACGGCGTTGATCCGAAGGTTATCAATAAGGATTTTCCCGATGGCAAAGTTGTGAATGGCCCACCCGGCGCGCTCTATGGCCCCGTAGATGAGTTTCAGACGCCGCTCGGCTGGAACGACGCCAAGCCCGGCGGAACTTTCGTAAAAATCGGCGTAGGCGTGCTGCGTCGTGGCGAAGGCGATTACAACCGATTTGTCGCTTACGACATTGTGGACTCAGGCAAGTGGACGGTGAAGAAGCATAAGGACTCGATCGAGTTCCAGCAGGAAATCTCCGATCCCGTTTCTGGTTATGCGTACGTCTACCGCAAAGTTGTTCGGCTGGAGCAGGGCAAGCCGAACATGGTGATTGAACACAGCCTGAAAAACACCGGCCAGAAAGTCATCAAGAGCAACGTCTACAATCACAATTTTCTAGTGCTGGACAAGCAGATACCCGGCCCCGATTTCACTTTCAAAGTACCGTTCGATATTAAGCCGATGCACCCACCCGACCCTTCGCTCGCGGAGGTACGTGGCAACCAGGTAGTGCTGATGAAGCAGCTCTCAGGCAGCGAAGAAGTGGCCATGCCGTTTCGCGGTTTCAGTGACAGCGCGAAAGACAATGAGACAGTGATAGAGAACCACAAGGTTGGCGCGGGCCTGAAGATTACAGGCGATCGCCCGCTGGTGATGAGCGTCTTCTGGTCGATTCGCACCGTGCTTGCGGTGGAGCCCTACATTGCGGTCGAAGTACAACCCGGCGCTGAATTTGTTTGGAAGAACATGTACGAGTACTACACGCTGCCCGCACCAAAATAGCGCGACCACAGCGCGAATGATATCCCCGGAGGGAACCTGAAAATGGAGAGGAATTATCTGACTTCAGACAAGAATAGATTTGTGATGGCTGCTGAGAAACTGGTGGCTGTGTCGCTGTTTTTCCTTTGCTTTGCTTCGGCGCTCAGCTTTGCGGCAGAGTATCCGCAGGCCAGTATTTCGAACGGGCAAATAACCGCCAAAGTGTACCTGCCCGATGCAGTGAATGGGTACTACCGTTCCACTCGCTTCGATTGGTCGGGCGCACTCTATAGCCTGGAATACAAGGGCCACAACTACTACGGAGTCTGGTACGACCGGGTCGATCCTAAAGTCATTAACTGGGTGTTTGATGGAAACGATATTGTTTCCGGACCATGCAGCGCGCTTTACGGCCCGGTGAATGAATTCCAGACGCCACTTGGTTGGGACGAATCAAAGCCGGGTGGAACGTTCATCAAGATCGGCGTGGGCGTGCTGCGGCGCGGCGATGGAGACTACAACCGCTATCGGCCTTACGACGTTCTGAACCCCGGCAAGTGGACGGTGAAGAAGCACAAGGATTCGATCGAATTCCAACAGGAACTCTCCGATCCTGGTTCAGGCTATGGCTACTTGTACCGCAAAGTTATCAGGCTGGAAAAGGGCAAACCAAATATGGTGATCGAGCACAGCCTGAAAAACACCGGCAAGAAAGCAATCGAGAGTTCCGTGTATAACCACAATTTTGTGGCACTGGATAAGCAACCGCCCGGACCTGATTTCACTTTCCGCGTTCCTTTCCAGATTAAGCCGATGCGACCGCTGAACAAAGGAGTCGTCGAACTGCGCGGAAATGAGGTTGTATACCAGAGACCGCTCGCGGGCAAAGACGAGCAGGCTGTGCTGATGCAGGGTTTCAGCGACAACGCAAGCGACAGTGAAATTGTGATGGAGAACAAAAAGGTGGGCGCGGGTATCAGGATCAGGGGTGACCGGCCACTGGTGCGTGAATTGCTATGGTCAATTCGGACGGTACTGGCGGTTGAACCTTATGTCGCAATCAACGTTCAGCCCGGCGCCGAGTTCACGTGGAAAGACATGTTCGAGTACTACACGCTGCCGGCGAGCAAGTAACGCTTAAGCGCGACGTAATGTACGACGATTGTTGAGAAGCAGCAGCGGTGAAGTTGATTAGAACTTCGCCGCGGCTGCCTCTCCCAAATGGCTGACCGTTTTGTTGGACTTGGCAGACGCGGTTCTACCTACGCCGTGTCCAACGTTCACAATCACTACGTTGAATTCATGGCTTTGAATGGCGTTAACAAAAGGAAACGGCTCCCTCAGCGAGGGAGCCGTTTCGAACTGCAACCACTTGTATACTGCCCTACTTCAGGTTTCCGCTTGAGTCGATTGTGATGCCGCCCGGACCCTGATTCTTCTTCTCTTCGTTCTTCTTACGTGTGTCCATGGCCTTGGCTGTCCACTCGCGCGCCGAGGCCAGGTCGGCCTTCACAGCGCTAGGGCTGTCATAATCATTGTTGGCCTTCGCTCTGTAGGCCAAATTAATGTAGGTCATGGCCTCTTCGTAGTTGGCGCGGTTAGCCACTGCCTGATTGAGGTACTGGAGCGCCTCATCCACGAGCGGTCCATTCTCAGCCTTCAATGGATCCATCACCTTTTTCGGGGCCTTCAGATTGCCCTCGCCATCGTCGTTAAGACCAGCACCCTGGAGCGCTGAAAGGAGATTGGAATGGGCTTCCATCCAATCGATGACGCCGACGGTATAGGCTGCTTCAGGATCCTTCGGGTCGGCAGCTAGGACCCTCTGCTGCCATTCCTTGGCGTTCTTCAGGTTGTCGAGCCACTTCTGGTGATCGCTTGGATTCGCGATGCTGAAGTAAATACCCGCCACCTGCTTCAGGCTGTTTACATCGTTCGGATCCTTCGCCAAAACCTCTTTGAAGATGTCGATGGATTGCTGAGCGGTTTTCAGATTCTCCGCAGTATTCAGACCGGGAACCACATTCTGAGCCAGCGCGGTGGCCAGATAGGTCTTTGCCATGGGCAAATTCGGGTCGAGTTGCGTAGCTCTCTGGAAATGACCGATCGCCTCTTCGTAGTGGGCGCTTTTGTAGGCTTCCACTCCCTTGTTCAATTGGTCACGGGCTGCAAGCTGATCGCACCCGCTCATGGCAAGCACCATGCCGGCAAGTGTCACCGCTAACGCCGTAATACGTGCGGGTCCATTCATTTTCGTATCCTTCTCCTTCAGGCGAGTGCCTATCGGTTGCGCGCCTGGAATCTTTGCGTCTGGTTCCGGGCGGGAGCAACCGAAACCAGGATTGAAAAATTGTACTTCCGTTGCCGTCCGGCTTTAGCTGCTCCGAACGTGGCCGGCTGCTTTGGAATCTTCAGGGAACTTCAATTTCCCTTTGTCCCGGCTGGCCAAGCCTTCACTTCAAAGCACCCGGAACCCCTTTCGGTTATCCGGTCAAGATTCGCCATTAACCTGAGCGTCTTCCTTATACAGGAAGACGCTCGGATTGGGGTGCTACTGCCCAGCCTGAATCTTCGGCGTCATTAGGCCGATGTGGTCCACGTTGGCTGCCCGGCCGACGTCGATGACGTCTGCGATATAGGCGAAGTTCAAGTCATCGTCGCCCCGGACGAACATAACGCGTTCGGCACGGTTAGCGTAGATTTCGGTAAGCCTCGGCAGCAAATCGCGCCGATCCACGTCGGTCTCATTGATCTTGTACGTCGGGACTGCGCCCGGATGGTAGAAGACCTGGACCACAATGGTGCGATCGGTTTTCGGCGGCTCTTTCTGGGGGTCCTTCGGAGGCTGGGGCACGAGCGCGTCCAGACCCTTCGGGGTAACCGGTACGATGACCATGAAGATGATCAGGAGCACCAGTAGAATATCGATCATCGGCGTGACATTAATGTCGGCCATGTTGCTGCCGCCACCACCTGTTGTCATTGCCATGGCAAATAACTCCTCGTTTACTTAAAAATCGTTAAGACTGACTGCGCGACCGCAGGGGTTATTCGCCGCCGAGCCCGCCATTTTCCTTCTTCTGGGTCAGCAAGCCGACTTCATCCACGCCTGCCGTGCGCACATCGTCAATGGCATCTTCCACGGCCTTGAACTGGGCGCGCGCATCCGCACGAACATAGATCGTTTTGCCGGGTTTGTCAGCCAGTTTGTCGCGGACCATCTTTCCCAATTGACTGGGATCGACTTTGTCCTGCCCCATGAACACGCCGCCATCTCGGGTGATAGCCACGACGATTGCATCTTCCTTGTCGGCGTCGGGCATGGCTACGGCATTGTCCACTTTAGCCATGTCGATCTGGACTTTGTTCTGCAACATCGGCGTGATAACCATGAAGATGATCAGCAAGACCAGCATCACGTCCACCATGGGGGTGACGTTGATGTTGGAGTTGACCTGTTTGCTTACGTCACGTACTGCAATTCCCATTGTCGGGACTCCGTGCGTCTGAATTTTCTACCGAAGCGAACTCCGGCATCGCTTTCGAGTTCTGCCTGCTCTGGTGAGATTCAAATCGGCGGGCAGGGGAGAGTTTCTATTCTCCTGCCCCCCGCAGCTACTCGCTCGAGTCGGCAGTTGCCTCGCTTAGCGCTTGTGGCTCTGCTTAATGAAGTAGTCGACCAGTTCGCTCGAAGAGTTATCCATTTCAACGTCAAACGCTTCGACACGGCCGGTGAAATAGTTGAACGCCATAACGGCGGGAATGGCCACGAGCAGACCGAATGCCGTAGTGACCAGGGCTTCAGAAATACCACCGGCAACCGCGCCGATACCCGAAGTCTTCTGGGTGGCGATCTGCTGGAAGGCGTTCAGAATACCGACGACGGTACCGAACAGTCCGACGAAGGGAGCCGTCGAGCCGATGGTGGCCAGAACAGCGAGGCCCCTCTTCAGCTTGGCGTGAACGATGGCTTCAGCGCGCTCCAATGCGCGGCCCGAGCTCTCGATGGTCTCTTCGGTAGCCATGCCACCAGAAGCGCGGAACTCCTGCAGACCGGCGGTGACAACCTCAGCCAGGTGGGACTTCTTGTTGCGATCGGCGATCTTGATCGCTTCTTCAAGCTTGCTGTCCTTGAGGGCGCCGGCAACCTTGGGTGCGAATTCGCGTGATTGCTTGCGGGCAGCTGAGAAGTACAGGTAACGGTCGATCATAACGGCCAACGACCAAATCGACTCGATGAAGAGGAGGATAGCCACGCAGCGGGCCAACCATCCCATGTGATCCCAAAGCCCCATAGGGCTGAAGCTGACCGTCTGTTCCCCTTCCTGGAAGAGGATGGCCAGGCTGCTGACCGAGTGCGAAGCGAATGTTGCGAGTTGAGCGAGAATCACTGAATCGTTCCTCCTAAGGAGTTTCTTGAAAACTGAGAACTACCTTACGGTTTGCTGGGAGTGCGGCCTGAAAATAGACACACTCGGGTAAAAATCAAGGCTCCCAGTCAAAGAGGCACCTGGGAGCCAGTAGGTTTGTCATCCACCAAGGGTGAAGATCACGTTCACTGTTGTTTCTACTTCAACCGGCTCGTTATTGAGCAGGTAAGGACGATAACGCCAGGACCTCACGGCGTCCATCGCAGACTGCTGCAACATCGCCGGACCGCTAATGACGTGCAGGTTTTCAATGGTGCCAGTCTTTGAAATTGTTGCCTGCAGCACAACAGTTCCGGAAACACGAGCAGCCTTGGCAATCGGCGGATAGACAGGCTGGGTTTTCTGGATCAACATGCCTGTCATGACGCCGCCCGAGATACTAATTTTCTTGGGAGCGGCGGCCTGAACCTTGGGGCCCTGGTTTCCAAAGAGGTCGGCAGCATTGCTGGCGCCACCCAGGCCTTCCATTCCGGCCACGCCGATATTCGATACAGGCGCTTCCTTTTCCGCGACAATCTGAATGTTATGCGGAATGCGAGTCGGAGCAGTCAGCTGATTGTTCATCATTTCCGACTGCACGTGAACAATGTGCACTGCCTCTGGCGGAGGCGGCGGTGGCGGTGGGGGCGGCGGCGGCGGCGGCGCAAACAGCAAAGTCTGCATAGCGCCCTTCGGCAGCGCCTCAGGGTAGATCAGCGGAATCAGAATCAAGAGCAACAGAATTGAGCCATTGGTGATAAATGTCACCATCATCCAATACTTGCTCTTGCTGGACTTTCCGATCCTGCCCGTGGATTCAAATGTGGAATCTTCAAACATGGCCAGCCTCGAGTTCGAGTGTTTGTTACTCCTATTTAGACACCGAGGAAACCTGAAATGTTCCCGGGTATCTAAATCGGGTCTACAGAAGCGTGATCACCTTATCAGAACAACGCTTCCCCTGCAAAATGCCACAAAAACGGTGCAACCTAAGAGCCCTGATCCTTGCTCCCATCAACCTGCCGAGAGCACTTCCAAACCCACCCGACCTACCAGAGCCTCGTCTGGAAAACCTTTACCCACTAACCGCAAAGATTCCCCAAAACCTGAACTCCAGCAAACCTAAACTTTTGCGCGTTTCGCGGGCGGAAGCGAGGTAGGTCTACCCTGTTTCCCGCGCCATTCCTGCCAGGCAACCAACATGGGCGCTGCCACCGCGATGGATGAATATGTTCCGATAAGAATACCGATGACAAGCGCAAATGAAAAGCCTTTTAGAACCGGCCCGCCAAAAATAAATAAGGAAAGCACGGTCAAGAACGTCAGGCCCGAAGTAAGCACTGTCCGGCTCAATGTCTGATTGATGCTGCGATTCACCAGGTCGGGCAATGATTCACGGCGGCTCAAGCGCAGATTCTCACGAATGCGATCGAAGACGACGATTGTGTCGTTCATCGAATAGCCAACCAGCGTCAGAATGGCTGCGATAACCGTCAGGCTCATTTCCTGATTGGTGAGAGCGAAGGCACCGATGGTGATCAAGGTATCGTGGAAGCAGGCCACAACAGCGGCCACGCCATAGATGAGCTGAAAGCGGAACCATAGGTAAATCAACATGCCAAGCATGGAATACAACGTTGCCAGCGTGGCTTGCCGCTTGAGCTGATTGCCGACCGTGGGACCGACCACTTGTACATTGCGAACTGTAAACGCGTTGTTGTAATGCGCCTTCAACGCATTCACAATTTGCTCGCGCCCTGAATCCATGGCGGTCTCGTTCTTCTGCTCAGGCAGGCTGATCAGCACTTCATTGTTGCTCGGCACGTCGTAATTCACAGCCGTCGCATCGCTGATGCCTGCAGCTGACGTCGCCTGGCGAATCTGGGCAAGATTGGGCGTCTGCTGGAACTGCACTTGCACCTGGGTGCCGCCCTTGAAGTCCACGCTCAAGGGAACGGGGCTGCCGATATGCGCCCAATGAACAGACATCGAAATGATGCCGGCAATGCTGAAGATTAATGAGAAGCCAAGGAAATACCACTTTTTCCCGAGCCAATCTACATTTACGCCGTGAAACAATTCCACTGGTTCTCTTCCCTTCTAAAAAAGCCTTCAGCTCACAGCCGCCAGCTTTCAGTCTCTTTTCGCTTGAGCCTCGACTGTCTGTTCCGCCATTTCTAGGCTGAAAGCTAACAGCTGAGAGCTCCAAGCTGTACTTAAATCGAAACCATCTCGCCCGGCTTCAGCTTGTTCAAATGCGCCTCGAAGATTACGCGCGACACATAGACTGCGGTAAACAAGTTAGCCAGCAAACCAAACGTCAGCGTCGTGGCGAATCCTTTCACCGGTCCGGTGCCGAACAGGAACAGGATGGCCGCCGAAACGATTGTCGTAACGTGCGTGTCGACGATGGTTACCCATGCGTGCGCAAATCCCTGGTCCACTGCGGCCGATGCCGCCTTGCCGGCACGAATCTCTTCGCGAATGCGCTCGAAGATCAGCACGTTCGAATCGACGCCCATACCAATGGTGAGGATGACTCCGGCAATGCCCGGCAGCGTCAGCGTGGCTTTTGAAAAGCCCAGGAAGCCGAGCAGAATAACCAGGTTGAGGAACAGAGCTAGGTCCGCGTTAATGCCTGAACTACGGTAGTAGACGAGCATGAACGCCATTACGAGGAGTACGCCCACAACCGCTGCAGTAACGCCTTTGCGAACCGAATCCGCGCCCAGCGATGCTCCCACAGTGCGGTCTTCAAGATAGTTGAGCGAAGCCGGCAATGCGCCAGTGCGCAGCATCTTGGACAGAACCTCCACCTCTGTAGGAGAAAAGCTGCCCACGATATAGCCCTGATCGTGAATGCCGCTTTCGATGCGGGCCACTTCGCGCACGCGTCCGCCCATCAGCACGGCCATGCTCTTGCCCACGTTCTGGCTCGTATAGTCGTAGAACTTTTCGCCGGCGTCGTTGGTCAGCGTGAAGTTTACGCGACGCTGGCCGGTGTTCGAATCGACTCCCGGATCAGCGGAGCGGAAATCGCTGCCGGATACGATGGCGATGCGTTGCAGAATATAAACCTGATCGGAATCAGAGCCGGTAGCCAGGGCGCCAGAGCCGTGCATGATCATCTCGTCAGGCGGAAGAGCTCCGCTTACGCTGGCAAGTGCCGAGGTCTCGTCCTGGAAAGGGCCGCCGACAACCGCATGAATCTCAAGGCGCGCGGTGGACTGAATGATCGTCTTGACGCGATCAAGGTCACTGATGCCCGGCAACTCCACCAGAATCTGATTTGCGCCCAGGTTGTATTCCTGAATCACCGGCTCGCTCACACCGAATGTGTCCACGCGATCGCGAATTGTCTCGATGGCCTGCTGAACGGTCTTCTCGTCCAGATCCTTCACGACTTGCGGCTTCATGGTCAGCTGCAAACTGGTGTCGTTATTGCTGCCGGCGATGTCGTACTCATTCGAGTATTTCTCGTCGAGCAGTGAACGTGCCGCGCTCGCATTTGCGGGCGCAATGCCATCCACCTGGACCACTTCCGGTTTGCCGGATTCATCCTGCTTGAGCGGATCTGGCTTGTAGACCTGTGAGAAAGAGAGGCTCGCGGTCTTCAGATCCTGTTGGATCCGTGCGACCACATTGTCGGTCTCAGTGTTCACGGCTTCTTTCACTTCCACCTGAAGAATCAGGTGGACGCCGCCCTGAAGATCGAGACCTCTGTGAATCCTGCTATTCAGCGCCTCTAAGATTGCTTTACCGCTCAGGCCTGACGGAATTCCGAAAATGCCGTACAAAAAGACAAGAAGTACAGCAAAGATCAGCGCTATTTGATTCTTGAGATTTTTCTTCATTGTTTCACTTCACTAGTCCAAAGCTTAGGAGGCAGAAGTCCCATCCTGTGTGGTGACAGAAGCAATCGCGGTCTTGGCAACTTCAAGTTTAAGGTTATCGGGAGCCACGCGAATAATAATCGAGTCGTCCTTGATGGACAGAATGATGCCGCGAATTCCGCCGGCGGTGGTAACTCGATCGCCGGTCTTAATCTCCGCCAACATCGATTGCCACTGTTTCTGCCGCTTTTGCTGCGGGCGAATCATCACCAGGTACAGGACCGGAATCAACGCCAGGGGCAACAACATCGTAAGGGTATTACCGCCCCCCGGGGGTGCCGCCAGAAAGAAAGCCAAACTCATTGCCACATTCATCCTTTACTCGCCCAGCAGCCAGTGGAGCGCTGCGGTTCAGGGCACAGGCACACCCGGCATTTTGCCGGGGCCTTTAAAACAGGTTTGTCTCCGGGAACGGTCCTGGTTCTTGGTCTCATCCAGCCCAGGCTGTGGAAGCAGGGTCGGATTACCGCGTGACCGGGATCAATTCTACCCCTTCACGACTTCATCTCCAATGCCCTACTGCCGTCTGCTTCCTGTTCGACACAACTTTCCTTTGGCGCTCCGGCTACGGAAAAGTTACCGCAGAGGCCTATGCCTGTTCCGCCCGGTTCACGAAAAGAATGCCTAGAAAGATAAGATACGCGTGCCCTCATGCGTGTCAAGGCAGACCGGCACTGGCCACCGCCTGCCCTGCTCGTAAGGCAACTTATAAAGCATTTATAGATTGGTTACCCCGCCCTTACCGCCCCGGCGTTCTTCTTTGAAGTGGGCATTCTTCCGCATTGACAGCGTAGGGATGGCGCGAGAGGAATGCGGTGGGAAGGGAGAACCGATGGCCCTCATCCTTTTCAGGTTTCAAGCTGAGTCGCTTCTGACGATTCCGATCTTACTTGGGGTCGGGTTCATGCTTTGGGTGTTGTGGAATCTGCACAATGCGGCGAAGCGCCGCTAAGAGCATTCAACGATCGTCAGTCGACAGGCTCCCAGTAGCGGAGTTCAGGCTTTGAACAGCTAAGGCAAAGCCGCTCATCGCCAATCTGGGAAAAACGGCCAAAGTTAACCCCTTCACCGCAACGCGCGCACCGGATGCGCTCACCCTTGTAACCGGGTAATTCGGTTTCGGCGATCGGGACACGTACCCACCGCTCGCGAAACAGCTGGTCGACGGGCAGTTCGCGGTAGGCCTGCATCTGCTTGCGGCTCACACCTTCAATATGTGGATAAAGCCGGCGAGCCAACTCGCGTGAGCTATCCAGGGCCACAATACGGATACCGCGGCCGGAAGCCAGATCGACAAAGGTGGCGGCCATTTTGCCCCAGTCGCGGAATTTGAGGGCGCGCTTGCCCAGGCGGCATCCGGTAACCAGGCCGATGGCGTCGGTGGCGCAACGGTCGATTTCAACATAGGTCACCAGCCGTTTGCGATCGGCTTCGAGCGGGTCCGCGATTCCGAGCCGATCGAGGCCCAGCAGCGCCATGCGCACGCCAAGTATCTGGCCAGCACAGAGATGCCCATGCGCCGCTTCAGCCTTACGCAAAAGCTCGTCCAATGATTCCATTTGCATTCCTGCGGAGCCGTGCTGCTTATTGCATTGCTTGCATGTACTTGGATCTGGAGCCGGGAACTTGCCTGATCCGGGTTGTTCTATTGCGCCTTGGCATCCGAACTTGCTGCCGGCGTGTCGGCGTCGTCTCCGGAATCTTCAACGAGCATGGCCGAACCGGGGACAAAATCGTAGCTTATCGCATCTTTGCCTGCCGGGCGAAAGGTAATGCGCAGCGGTTCGCGCTGCCAGTCGGGCGGCTCACAGGCTGGCGTCGTCTGCTGCGCCACGTTGAACACCGCAATCTTTTTGGCAAGCACCGGTTTGCGCACCGTTACCTGCGCAACCACGGCATAAAGGCTTTTGCCGCTGGAGGTGATACCGCAATAGGCGCCGTAGTCGCGAAACCACCTTACCTGGCTCACGCCGGGATCGTAATCCGGCAGCCTGAGCGCGGTAATTCGACCTGCAATCCTGTCTACAAGCACCCAGGGCCCGCGCTGCCAAACCCAGCGTCCTGCCTTGTCCTCAGGCAGCGCGTCGTTCAAGCGAATCGCCCGGCGCACGACAAAGCTCCGGTCAGTCACGTCGTGGGAGTCGCCCGTGGTCCAGTCCTTGACGACACCGTCAACCACCAGGGGCCTGATCTTGAGAGCAGTTTCATCGGTTACTGCGCCCGCCGGGTCGCCTGCTTTTGAATAGGGAACACGCTTCGTAGCGCCCAGAACAACTGTGTGCGTTTTGCGAGGAGCCGCATGTAATCCCGCAGCCATCGTGATGCAGCCTGCCGTAATTAATAAATATTTCCAGGAGCCCCAAATCATCTTTCTTACCCCTCTTGCTTATCTCTATAACCGGGCTGCCTCCACTGCGCGAGCCACACGAAACGCCGTGCCCTCGTTAAGATGTGCAGCCAGAACCTGCATGCCCACCGGCAGTCCTGAAGATGTTGTTCCCGAGGGCACAGTAACACCGCAAATGCCCGCCAGGCTTGCCGTCACGGTATAAATATCGGCAAGGTACATGGCCAGCGGATCGCCCGTCTTCTCGCCCAGTTTGAATGCAGCTGTTGGTGCAGTAGGCGTAACAATCGCATCCACACCAGCAAACGCAAGCAGAAATTCCTCGGCGAGCAGCCGACGCACCTGCTGCGCTTTCAGATAATAGGCGTCGTAATAGCCGGCTGAAAGTGCGTACGTGCCGAGCAGAATGCGCCGCTTTACCTCGGCCCCAAAGGCTTCGTCGCGCGAGTGGCTGTACATGTCAGAAAGCGTAGCCGATGCAGGCGAGCGATAGCCGTAGCGCACACCGTCAAAGCGGGCCAGGTTAGCGCTGGCTTCAGCGGTGGCGATCAAATAGTAGGTTGGAACAGCGTATTTCGTGTGCGGCAGCGATATTTTTTTAATGCTGCATCCGGCCTTCTCCAGCGCTTCAATTCCCTTTTCGATTGCTGTCCGCACTTCCGGATCGAGCCCCTCGGCGAAATATTCTTCAGGCAGGCCAATGCGCAGACCCTTCGGATCTTTGTCGCTCTCGGCTGCGAAATCCGGAACCGGCCCGGGAGAACTGGTCGCATCCATCGGGTCTTGTCCGGCGACGACTCCCAGCAGGGTTGCTGCGTCGCGCACGTTGGCCGCAAATGGTCCCACGCGGTCGAGCGAAGAGGCGAAGGCTATAAGTCCGTATCGCGAAACGCGGCCATATGTCGGCAACACGCCAACCACTCCGCAAAAGCTTGCCGGTTGGCGAATGGAGCCGCCTGTATCAGTACCCAGAGTTGCCACTGCAAGATTGGCCGCCACTGCAGCCGCCGAGCCGCCGCTTGAGCCACCTGGAACTCGCTCCGTATCGACGGGATTGCGCACCGGCCCGTATGCCGAGTTCTCGTTCGAAGAGCCCATTGCAAACTCGTCGCAATTGAGCTTGCCGAGCAGCACTGCACCCGCTGCCTCAAGTTTTGAAACCGCTGTTGCGTCGTAAGGTGGTTGGTAGCCTTCAAGGATCTTTGATCCGGCCGTGGATGGGGCGCCTTTTACCACCAGCACATCCTTGATGCCCACAGGGATACCTGCAAGCGCAGGCAGAGGGTCGCCCTTGGCGGCCATAGCGTCGATGCGCGAAGCCTGCTCGAGAGCGCGTTCTCTAGTAAGGCTCAGATAAATATTGAGACGCGGATTTTTGGCTTCAATCCGTTCGTAGTAGCCGGCTGTAAGGTCAGCGGACTTTACGCGCCCGGCGGAAATGTCCGCATGCAAAGCTGACAGAGTCTGCGGCTTCTCTACAAATGTCTCCACGCTTTTCGTCTCGCTGGCCAATCGCATTCCCTCAAAATGTTCGATGAATACTTGTCCGCTCAGTTCTTCTAACGCTCAATCACCTTAGGGACCTTGAAGAACGCCCCATCACTCTCAGGCGCTGTTGCCATCACGGCGGCTCGATCCAGCGAAGGCCTTACTTCGTCCGTACGCGGAGCACTGGCGGCCACCGCATTGCCGAGTTCGCTTACCTGCGCCAGCGGGACCACGCCGGAAGTGTCCAGCTGATTGAGCTCTGCGACATAGTCGAGAATGGCGTTCAGATCGGTAAGCATGCGACCCGACTCCTCCGGCGTAAGCTCCAGGTGAGCCAGCTCGGCTACTCGGTGTACTTCTTCCACTGTTACTTTGGCGCTCATACTCGCTTCATCCACGTACAGAGTTTTGGTGCCAGGTCAGATTACAGCCGCACATGACTTCAGCCTGCAAACTACGCTCGACCCGAAGTTAAAGTATAGCCCGTCGATCTTTTTCTTCCGAGCGCGGACGCAGGCTCAATCCACCGTCATGGTCAACGTGACTACGTGCGAGATCCCAGTGGAGGTCACAGTCACGGGCACTTTGTAAGTTCCGGCTGGCGTGGCCGAGCCGCTGCCGCCCCCACCGCCCCCTGAGCCGCCGCTCGATCCCACGCTTGAGCCGCCGCAGCTGCTTATAGCTCCCGCCACCAGGGCAAGCAGGACAAAATGCAGCAGCATCTTCCGGCGACGCAACAGCGCCAAAGGTAGCAGAAGCCCGCATAGCAGCGGCAGAGAATTCCAACCGGAGGGCGTTTGAACCGATGCCGTCGAAGTTGTTCCGGTCGCAATTGCCACCGTCACGTTTCCAGTTACGCCGGAGTTGACCGTCATACCAGGTGGATTGAACGTACACACCGCGTGGGCCGGAAGAGTGCCGCAGGCGTAAGTAAATGAACCAGAGACCCCAGCTGCCGGGTTGATGGTCAGGGTGTAATTTGCCGTCTGACCTGACGCGACGGTCAGGCTGCCGGTACCGGAGACGGCGGTCACAAAATCAAAGCCAGTGCCGGAAAGCGCCACACCGGCAGGCGCCGTTAAATCGGGAGAGCTGATGGTTAATACGCCCACGGCCGTACCGGTAGCGGTGGGTTGAAACAGCACGGCCGCGGTGCAGTTTGCGCCAGCCGCAAGTCCACCAGTGCAGTTGTTCTGAGTGAGCACAAAAGGAGCATTTACGCCGAGCGTAACTGCGCTGATGGCAAAGGCGCTGCCGTTGCTGATGGTGATGACTTGCGCAGTGCTGGACTGCCCCACCCCGACGGGTACAAAGCTCACCTGTGCCGGCACTTCTGTAATGCCCGTACCCACTTGCCCGGTGCCGTTCAAGGTGACCGGCACCGCTGTTACGCCCGCAGTCGATGACGAGACGACGAGCGTGGCGGCCACAATGCCTGTTGCTGCCGGGGTGAAGACCACCTGCGCGGTACAACCGGCTCCGCCATTCAATGTAGCCCCGCAGTTGGACGTGCTGATGGAATAGCTGGCGGCGGCTGGTCCAGTGAACTGGAAACCAACATTCGCCAACGGCACCGCGCCAATATTGGTGATAGTGACAGCCTGCGGTGCGCTTGGAATGCCAGCCTGCTGTGCGGAAAAATTGATGCTCGTTGGCATGACGCTTAGCGCAGCCGGCACCACAGCCGTTCCAATGAGAGCCACCGACTGGGTGCGTATGGCGTCATAAATAGAAAGCGTACCCGACATACTGCCGAGCTGTGTTGGCGCAAAGATCACTCGAACGCTGCAGGAGGCGTGCCCGGCCAGTTGTCCTCCGCATGTGTTCGAAGACTGAAAAGGCCCACTCACGCTGGCAGAGATTGCATTCAGAGCCAGATCACCATCATTGGTCAGCGTGACTGTCTGCGCATTTGAAACCGATCCGGTAGGCGTAGCAGGAAAGCTGAGGGAGTTCGCACTCAGCGTGTCGGTCGCTACACCTTGCCCGGTGCCCGTCAAAAGCACTGTCTCGGTTCCCACGGCATCCACCATCGTGAGTGTTCCAGTAGCTGAGCCCGCTTGCGTCGGCGCAAACTTGATCTGCATCTGGCAGCTTGTGTTGGCCGCCAGGCTCGAAGTGCCGCAAGAATTTGTAGCCAGAACAAACGGGCCAGACACTGTAATGCTTCTGATTGCTACGGCGGTCGCGCCACTGTTTTCCGCCTGGGCTGGAAGCACAGATGAACTAGAACCGACACCCACTTGCCCGAAATCCAAACTCGATGGCGACAAAACAATCGTGCCTCCGGCGAGCCCGGTTCCACTTAGACCGATTCCGATCTGGCCGCCCGAAATATTTGCGCCGATCACCAGTTGCCCAATACGGCTGCCGGTAGCGTTGGGCGCAAACTTGACTTGGATGTTGCAGCTTGTCCCGACAGCAACCGCAATATTGATGCAGTTGTCGCTTTCGTTGAAGTCACCGCTCGTCTGGATCGATGTCACCGTCAGTGCAACCGTTCCCGTATTCTGAAGCGTGATGGACTGCGCAGTACTGCTGGTTCCAACGGCCTGGCCCGTAAACGTGAGTGCAGTCGAGCTGACAGAAGCCGACGCAAGGACTGATCCCGCGCTCGCCAGCGGAGCCTGCCAAATGCCGCGGCCGTAAGTGGCTGCCAGCAGCACCGGCGATGACGCGCCTGCGGTAGCAATCAGCGATACAACAGGTGCAGCAGGCAATCCTGTTCCATAAACCGACCAGCATGAAAATGCAGGCACCGCGCAGTTGGCCATCTGGTTGGTGAAGTACACGCCCTCGTCGGTCGCGAGGTACACCGTACCTGCACTCTGCGGATCGACCAGGATGCCGCTCACTGGCATGCCGGGCAGATTAGCGGTGAGATTTGCCCAGTGTGCGCCGCCATCCGTTGAGCCGTAGACCGTTTGCACCGGAGCCAACGTTGACTCTGCGCCTTCCACCGTGATGTAGACGGTGTTTCCCGTTGCGTCATGCGGATCAATGAAGACACTGGAAATGTCCATGCCGTATTTGTTCAGCTGCACGTTGTCATTCGACAGCGGATTCATTGTCAGGTCGCGCCACTCAGGCATGGAACTGGAAGCAGGATTGATGTTCGCAGTCAGAATATGTCCGGAAAGATTCGCGCCGAATGTGGCGGCTCCATATGTGCCGACGTAGACTCGCTCAGTGCCGTTGGGCAATGCCGCGGCAGCAATCGAACGAATCAGCGAATCGCCCGAGCATGGCCCGGCAGAGGCTTTGCTGTCGAGAATCGGACTGACTGCGCTGCTACTTTTCCAACCACTTCCGTCGCCCGACCCACGCCAAACCCGGCAGGTTCCAATCAATAATTGCGACGAGTCCAGCGGATCGACAAGGAACGGCGCCGGAATCGGCATCGTGATCCCGTCCCCCGCTACATCGGTGTTATCGACCACCGGCTTGTTTCCAAAATCAGAGGCGACGCAGTCCGATGAATTCCAGCACCTGTAAATTGAAACGCCTGCCTGATTGTTTACGTACCATTTGTCTGGATTGACCGGATCGATCGCGACAGGGCCGCCATAATCGCTCAAAATTTGCGGCCAATCTGCTGGGATCGGATTGCTCTTCACGCCGGTGGTTCCGTTCACGCCCAGTCCGGCCATCACGTTCGTTGAACTTGATGCAGATAGGCTGACCACTTCAGCAAGTGAGCCAAGATTCGCGTTCAGGTTTTGCAGGTGCTGCTTGTCGCTCGTCGAACATACCGGTCCGTTTTCGCCCACGGCGTCCATTGACCGCCAAAGGCCGCTGTCGTTGCCAATAAATATTTCGGCGGGATTTGCCGAATTCCATGCGAGCGTATGCTGATACGCACCAACCATTGCCGTCTTGCAGGTGTCAGCATTGGTGGTATTGCGCCACACGCATCCTCCGGCAAGGCTGCACTTCCACAGATCATCGCCGCCCGCCAGCAGGATCGTGTCCTGCCCGGCTCCCAGGCCTGTGGGGATGGCCGCAAGCGCCAGTGTGTAGCTGGCATCGTTCACGGTTGCGGCGCCTAGCGAGGTATTCGTATCCAGTGCCGATGTGCTCCAGCGGCGAGAAAAGGTGACATCTTGATTCGTACAGGCACCGCCACTCATTGCGCATTGATCTTCCCAGAGACCCTGGTCCTGATTATTGATATCGACGGTCCATGCGAAGGTGTCTCCGGTGGAGGGGTTCACCGCCAGCGTGCCACGATAAATGGGGCAGGCGATGGAACCAATTGAGCCTGGATTGTTCGGACAGAACAGCGTCAGCAATCCGGAGCCGGGTTGCGTTGTCATGCGTGTCCAGGTAACGCCGTCGGCAGATTGGTAGTAACCGTGGAACCGTACAGCGGCAATGAATAGCTTCCGCACCGGGTTCCATACCACCGATGTGGCGGCATTCCCGTCCGGCCAAGCGAACGCGGCCAACGGTCCCTGCACATAATTGGAGCCGCCATCGGTGATGGTGGACATGTGCCATGTGGCGCCGCTGTCAGTGGAGTAGTAAAGACCCTGGTAGCTGGTGCGCAGTTGCACAGCGCTTACAACGGCTCCTTCAAAGGCCTGCGACACCGCAGCGACCACAAGTTGCGGATTCACCGTGCTCCAGGCAAAACCGGCAAAGCCTTCTCCGTAAAGGCGCACATCGCGAACGCCAAGACCTTGTGCCACATCGCTGGTCCGCGAAATCAGGCTCCAAGAGTTGCCGCCGTCCGTAGAGCGCAAAATCCCCGCTCCGTAGTAGGAATCGAGCATATCGTTGGGGTCGCCTGTGCCGGCAAGAATCACGCCCGATCCGCCGGGCTGTACCGACAATGCCCCAATGCTGATGGAAGCGTCGGTCGCGCCGCTGAGCGCTCCAACAGTATCAGTCAGGGGAGTGAAAACGACCGTCGACGCATTGGATGTTGCCGCATTCTGCGCGACCCATACGCCGCCCCCGGTGGTTCCCACGTAGAGGCGGTTGCCGGTCGCGTCAGATGGATCGAGAGCCAGCGCCGTCACCCGTCCAGAGACAAGTCCGAAGTCGAGAGATTGGACTGCAGCCGGGCCAATTGATTGCCATGTTGGAGTTGCCGATCCAGTTCCGTTTGTTAATGAAGTCGCATTCGCAGCATCAGCATTGCCACGCAACTGCGCCCGCCTTGGAATGACAAGCGGACGGCCGCCTGTCGCGGAGTTCCAGCCGCGTTGTGCCAGGAAGCGCTGCGCAGCGAGAACGCGCGGAGGTAAACTTGGCTGCGCCGCGCCGGCCTGTGCCGTGCCGGCTTGCGCCGCAATACTCATATTGGGATTCGCCGGCGATTGCCCTTGAGTACTGGGAGCCTCAATAAAAAAAATAAATACGAGGGCACCCGCAAGAAACAGCAGATGTGAACAGGCACTCTGCCAGCTTCCAGCGCTCGAAGAGAATTTGTAAGCTTTCTCCCGACAACTACAGGCCGAATTTTGGTAATTCTTCTCTAATTGATAATCGATCACACGCGTTTGAAGGCCCGTTTTCCGCTGCCCCTCTTTGCTATGGTCGTGGGGGTTGAGTCAGGAATCTATTGAATTACGCAGTGTGAAACAAGCAGTTTCCGGGATTGGATTTCCGGCCCATTATAGGAAGCACGATCATTTTGACTTGTGATGGCTGATACAAAGTGGGCGTTACCTTGGTGATGCTACGCTTCTTCAGGAGTTGTGTTGAGCGATATACAGTTTCGCGTCGAACTTCTTGGCGAAGGACGCACCTGTCATGGGTCGAACCAGACCGAACACGGGACGATTGAACCAAGGCCGGTCGAGCTTACCGACAATGGCCCACGCAATGCCCGCATAGCCATTGGGATCGCGGCCGTCGAGTTCATAGCGGTCGTTCAGTGTCACAGCCCAGTCAAATGCGGTGGCGGGATCGGGAGCCCACTCAAGAATTTTTTTGGCCCAGTACATGCGCACATAATTGTGCATCCAGCCCGTCGTCACCATTTCTTGCTGGGCAGCATTCCAAAGCTCGTCGGCTGTTTCGGCACGCTCTAACTGCCGCAGACTATAGCGAAGCGGGCGCGGATCGCCGGCATGCTCGATGAGCGTCTTGCGTGCCCACGGCGCCGCGCATTCCCAGTTGTCGTAATTGGGCTCGTGGCGAACAAAGAGCACTGCAAGCTCACGCCAGCCGATCAACTGCTCCAAAAATCTTTCGCCCGTTGCAGCAGACACGTTCCCTTTGCGCATCGCGTTCCGCACAGTCAGCGCAATGGTCAGAGGACCGATATTGCCAAAGTGCAAATAGGGAGACAAGCGACTGGTGCCGCTCGTTTCCGGGTGGTTGCGTTGCTCGTCGTACCCGGCCAGATCGTGCTTGATGAATGCGCGAAGCCTCTTGAGCGCGGCATGCGTTCCGCCGGTGAATGAGTCCACTGGGCCAACGGAACGGTCGAGCTTGTTGAAGTCCATTGTTATGTCGTCAGCCAACGAAAAACTTTGAAGATTCTTTCGCGGTTTCCATTCAATTGCCGGTTTTGAATTCGCCGGAGCGTACAGAAACCTGGGCAGTTCCGCCTTGAGCTTTGGCCTGAAGTGATGCAACAGAACGAAGCTGCGGCCGAACACGCGCGATGGCACCACCACATCCGCATCCACAGTCCAGAACGGAATCTTCAGCCGGCCAGCCAGAACTTTGCGCCAGCGCTCCGGCTCTCTACCGGGGTTCTCATCGCCAATGAGAATTGCAGCCCGCACTTCTTCGAGGAACCCTTCCATCTTGGCTGGGGTTCGCCGCACTACAAAGCCAACGCCGCGTTCCTCGGCATCCGCAGCTACATCGCGCAGCCCGTGTTGCAAGAAGTGGTAGTGCCGCAAGTTTGCGTTCGGGTAATTGGGAATCACCTGGAAGAACACGACGATCGGCAAGCCAAGCAGGTTCGCGACATCCACCGCAACATCGAGGGCGGGATTGTCAGGAATGCGCAAGGCGCGCTGCATCCAGTACACAACGCACTTGCCGACTTTGTCGGGCACGCCACTACGGCGCACCAGGACGCGGGCCTGATCGGCTATGGCGGCGAGTTCCGCGGAAATTTGTGGGGTTGCAGGTGTCATTGCCAGTGGGCTGCTTCTATTCTGCATGGGCGAGGTGCGTCCGCTTTCGTCGCACCGTAACAATTGTGCGCCAACGTTGGCCTTGCGAAATCGTCTTCACAGCCGCGACAAGATTCTCGCGGCAAGCAAAAGAGCCGCCCGCAGGCGGCTCTTTATGGGTAAAGGTCTGCTCGGTGCCTGCTTGTTACCAGCGGCCCCACGCACGAGAGAAATAGTCAGTCAGCGTCATCCCAATCAGCGCCAGAAAGACGAAGAAACCCGACGTCACGGTGAGTTTTGTGAGCTTGGTGCTGTACTTCACATGCATGAAGAAGAGCACCACAAGTATCGCTTTGCTGCAGGCGATTGCCAACGCCACAACGGGGTTCCAGAAAACCGTGAGGCCCGGAGCAATATGCCACTCGCCAAGATCGATGAAAGAGGCCCACACGGTGAGACCGGTGCCTACTAACAGTGCTCCCAGGATCGCAAGATAGATCATGGGGCTGACGATATGATTTTCCTGCTCTTCCATTTCTTTCAGATCGCTCATAGCTGCCTGCCTTTTAGTGCCTGCTGATCAGATACAGCAGTGGGAATAAGAAAATCCAGATGATGTCGACAAAGTGCCAGTACAGCCCGAAATTCTCAATGTAGGTAATGTGCCCAGTGGTGAAATCTCCGGCCTGGGCTCTGACAATGAGATAACCCAATATCGCAATACCGATGATCATGTGTAGCGCGTGCATGCCGGTCATTGCGAAATAGAGAAAGAAGTACAGCTCGGTGTGCCGCGCCATGTCGAGCCCGAGCGGTTTGTCGTCCGGATAAGAGTTGTGCACTTCCGGATCGGAAGCCGGGTTAAGGAACGACGACATGCTGTAGTGAAACCCGGGAATGTGGTGCTTCTCATACTTCTCGGTGTATTCGATCGACTTGATGCCGAGGAATCCGAGGCCAAGGATGAACGTGAGGATGAGGCAAAATACCAGGCCGCTCTTGCGGCGCATATGCGCGTTGTATACGCCCATGGCCATGGTAAAGCTGGAAAGGATCAGGACGCTGGTGTTGGCGGTTCCCCAGCCGATATTCAACTGGTGCGAGGCCTCAACAAACGCCGGGTAGTACCAGTTGCGCATGATCAGGTAGGCGGTAAACAGGCCGCCGAAGAACATGACTTCAGTCAGCAGGAAGAGCCACATGGCAAAGTTGGTGGCGTCAAACTGCTGGGCAACCGATTCAAAATGGTGGCGCTGATAGGCCGGGTGCTCGTGATGCGAATCGGCCGTCTCGGCATGCATGACTGCGGGGCTATCCGACACTTGCCACCTCTTTCACTCCTTGATTCTCAAGCCAGTCGTAGTCGTAAGCTTCGTGATCCATAACAGGATTGATAACGAAATTCTCCGTGAGCGGCGGCGACTGCGTCTGCCACTCGAGACCCGTTGCCTGCCATGGATTGTTGCCCGCGATCTCGCCGTACTTCAGCGACCAGACAAGGTAGATAACCGGCAGCAGGTAACCTACGCCCAGAATGGTTGCGCCCGCAGTCGAGAAGACATTGAGGATCTGGAATTCAGGCGGGTAGGCCGCGTAGCGCCGCGGCATGCCCAGCGTGCCCAGAATGAATTGCGGGAAGAACGTCAGGTTGAACCCGATGAACGTCACAACGGCCGCCAACTGCGAAATCTTCTCCGGATACATGCGGCCCGTCATCTTTGGCCACCAGAAGTGAATGCCGGCCAAAAACGCCATCAGCATGCCGCCCACCATCACAAAGTGGAAGTGAGCAACGATGAAGTAGGTCTCTGTGAGATGAATGTCAGTGCCAGATGCGCCGAGGAAGACGCCGGTGAGCCCGCCGATGGTGAACAGCCCCATGAAACCGAACGAGTAGAGCATCGGTGTCTCAAATGTGATGGAACCTTTGTAAAGCGTGAATGTCCAATTGAATATCTTGATCGCTGAAGGCACTGCAACCAGCATGGTGAGCAGCGAGAACACCAGCATTGAGTAGTTGGATATGCCCATGATGAACATGTGGTGCGCCCAGACAAAGAATCCGAACACCGCGATGGCTACAGAAGAGAAGGCAACGGCGGTATATCCAAAAACGCGCTTCCTGCTGAAGGTGGAGATAGTTTCTGAGATCACTCCCATGCCGGGCAGAATCATGATGTACACGGCGGGGTGCGAGTAGAACCAGAACAGGTGCTGGAACAAAATCGGATCGCCGCCCTTGGTCGGATCAAAGACGCCAATGCCAACCGTACGCTCCAGAGCAACCAGGACGATAGTGATAGCCAGAACCGGCGTGCCCAGCACCATGAGAATGCTGGCTGCGTAGTTCGACCACACAAACAGCGGGAGACGGAACCAAGTCATGCCGGGGCAGCGCATCTTGTGAATGGTTACGATAAAGTTGAGCCCAGTAAAGATCGAGCTGAAGCCCGCGACGAAGATCGCCATGCCAGTCGACATCACGTTTGTATTTACATAATGTGTCGAGAGCGGCGTGGTAAATGTCCATCCGGTATCGACACCGCCGGCAACCATGGTGTAGATCACCAGGATGCCGCCGACCACATACATGTACCAGCTCAGCAGGTTGATCTTCGGTAGTGCCAGATCTTTCGCGCCGATCATCATGGGAATAAAAAAATTGCCCAGCGTGGCCGGAACCGATGGCACCAGGAACAGGAAGATCATGATGATGCCGTGCATGGTGAACACCTTGTTATAGGTGTCGGAGGCCATAAGATCGCTTTGCGGCGTGAGCAGTTCAAGGCGGATAAGACCTGCCAGCGCGCCGCCGATAAAGAAGAAACACGTGATCGAGATGAGATACAGAATTGCGATCCGCTTGTGGTCGCCGGTTAGCAGCCAGCTCAGCAGGCCGTTCTCCCTGGACATGAAATTCATCTTGGGAATCCTGGCCGTGGATTGATCCGGAAGGCTTACGATCGTGGTGGCACTCATTGGTTCACCTTTCCCTGCGGCGCCGGTTGGGTTTGAACCGGTGCTCCAGTGCGTTCGCTCCCAGGGAGCAGTTCGGTTGTGTTCGTTGTCTGCCGGACGCGGTTGTATGAGTCCAGACTCTTGATGTATTCGACCAACTCAATCACACCTTCTTCACTGATCTGGCCCTGGAACGTGGGCATGATCGGCGCGTATCCCTGGGATATTTGTTGCGAGGGAAATAGGATCGACTCACGTATAAAGGCGTCATCCGCTGTCACTACCTGGCCTGTCGAAAGCGTGACCTTCGATCCATAGATGCCCGCCAGGACAGGACCGCGTGAAGCGGGATTCGCATTGTGGCAGGTGGTGCATTGCAGACTGGCAAAGAGGCGTTCGCCGTCCTGGGCAAGCGAGTTACCGCTGGTGGAGCTGGCCAGCCACTTCTTGAAGTCGTCGGGTGAAAGCACCACAATTTCACCCACCATCTGCGAGTGGTCGGTGCCGCAATACTGGGTGCAGAACAGGTGATAGGTTCCCGGCGTTGTCGGCTCAAACCAGACGGTGGTGTAGCGTCCCGGAATCGCTTCGCGCTTCACACGAAATGCGGGAATCGAAAAGCTGTGAAACACGTCCTGAGAAATAAGGGTGAGTTGCACGGGCTGCCCTGTGGGTATATGCAGGGAGTTGATTTCGTGCTGGCCGCCCGGATGCTCGGCTTTCCACATCCACTGTTTGCCCACAACGTAAATATTCATCGCATTGGCGGGCGGCGTGTACACGCGGAAGTAAATCAGCGCGCCCCACACAAACATGATGAGAAACAGACCGAGCGGGATGATGGTCCAGGTAGCTTCAAGCAGCGTTGATCCTTCAATTTGTACTGCATGCGGATGCCGGTCTTTCCGGTAAAGCACCGAGAAGGCAAGCACGAGCAAAACGACGATCGTAAGGCCGATCAAGCTGACCAAGACCATGAAGAAATACAACGCGTCCATCTGAGGCGCAATTTTGGACGCCTCGGGCGGATATAGCGCGAAGTTCGTCAACCATTTGACGAGAAACTGCCACATTACTGGACTGATGTCATTCATTCCGTTATCCGTTCACCTTGTTCCCTGTTCCCGATTTCCCGTTCGGCGTTTTCCGATTCTCCGTACCGGCTGCGTCTGAACCCCATTCCTCAGAGACTTCCTCATGGTTTTGAAGAGCCTCGTGATGAAGATCGCGGCGGAACATGAGGAACATGAATCCACCCAGCAGCACGACGGTAAGTCCGCCACCCATCTGCACAACGCGAGCCACAATCAGCGAGTGCTTATTGGTCTGCGGATCGTAGTGATAGCAGTAAGTAAGAATGTTGTCGACTGGAGATCCGATGCGGTTTGAAGAAGCTTCATTAAGGCCAAGAAGCAAATCCTTGGGTGAATATTCAACGCCCATGTAGTACTGCGCCATCTTGCCTTCGGGCGTCACGAGCTGAATTGAACTTGCGTGGGCAAACTGAGCTATCTTGCTGCCGGGCACGTCGATCTTGACGTATTTGAAACCGACGGCTTGCGTGAGTGCATCCACAACAGGCTGCGAGGCGGTCATAAAATGCCAGCCATTGGCCGTTTCCGGATGTCCATAGCGCTTCAAATATTCGCGCTTCTTTTGGGCGGCCAGATCGGTGCCCTCGGTGGGATCGATGCTCACCACAATGACATTGAAATCCTTGCCGGGCACGTACTTCACCATTTGCAGAGCACTGGTGAGGCCATCCAACTCTTCAGAGCACAACATGGGACAGCGATAGTAAACCAGAGCGAAGATAGCCGGGTGCTTGCCGAAATACTTGCCGAGTGCCACCTGTTTGCCCTCGTCGTCTGTGAGCATCACGTTGAGCGGCAACTGCTGGTTGAGGTGCTGCGCAATACCGACGCCGTCCAGGAGCGCAGGCTGTTCGTTCGCTGCTCCAACCTGCTTGTCGCCATAGCTTGAAACCTGGGCAATAAGTGCAGGAGAAGCGCACACCATGCACACCAGAAGCATGCCCGCTGCAGCTGCGGCTGGTGCAGCGATCGACGTTGCGCGCCAAATTTTCCGGATTGTGCTTTTGTGCTGCATGATGCCTGCTCTCAATTTCCCGGCCTTCCACATTGGGTTGGCCAGGCTGTTACCTGTTTACTTGCTCTCTGTGCGCTGACGAGCCTCGGCTGCTGCTGCCTGCGCCTGTTCCTGCTCGAATGCCGTTGGTGCAAATCCGCTGGTGAGCGGCGCGTGAACTTGCGGACGCTCATCGCCGGTCATGGGCGGCGGAAGCTGTGCTACCGGCGCCACCTGAAGAATTCCGTGCTGGACCACCAACTCCATCGCACGATCAATCGGGATCCGTACTCTGGAGTGCGCGGCATCGACCCATGTGTAGTTGTCGAGCAGCAGATTCTCGCGCGCGTGCAGATCGGCCACATCCTGGTTGCCGTCGTCGGTCTGCAGGCGGGGCCCTGGAAATTGCTGAGCGAGCTCAGCTACCTTGTTCTGCATGTCCGGGCTATTGGGCAAGTTGCCTAGCTGACGAATATCCACCGTCTTCGTCCACTTGTTGTTCGGACCGTCTTCGTCGTTCAGATGCGCATTGATAACCTTGCCAATGCCATAGCAGAGCACGCCTGTAACCGCGACGAGAATGCCCAGCGACATCAGGAACACGAGGATGCCCGCCATCTTTACATCGGATCGCTCGAAGCCTGCCGTAGTATCAATATGTTCCCTGTCGGGATGTTGTCCGTGTTCCTCAGGCTTGTGCATGTTCAGGCTCCAGAATTTCTGCCAGATGCGGATCGTTGGTCTGTACCAGGGGCCGCGTCTTCAACTGCATTGAGAAGTAAGCCACCCAGAAGGAGACCATCGCTACCGGGACCGCAATGTACTGCAGCATTCCCCAGCTGAAATGAAGGTTGCGTGCGGAATCTCTGAAATTCGGTTCAATCAGCCACCACAGATCGAAGGCCTTGGCGAAGATCATCCACTGGCACACGCGAATCAGGCGCTTCTTGTTGCGTTTGATGTCGCGCGACAGCAGCATCGAGAAAGGAATCAGCCAATGGAAGATGAAGTCGAGCGTGATGACGATGCCCCAGTGACCGCGAATTCGATCGAGGTACCAGTTGATCTCGCCCGGCAGATTCCCTGACCAGATGATGAGGAACTGTCCGAAGGCCAGGTAGATATTCAACATGACGAAAGCAAATGTGAGCTTGCCGAGGTCGTGCTGTTCGGTCTGCCGCATGATCGTCTTGAAGGGCTCGGCCTTCGAGAGCGAAATGGCGACCAGGATTGAAAGGGCAAGCACCGAATAACCCTGTCCGACCAGGAACAAGAGTCCGTAGACGCTTGAGAACCAGGTAACGTCCATCGACATGACCCAGTAGATAACTGCCGCCGTCATGGTGAGCGAATAGATTACGATACCGGGTCCGCTGATGTTCTCGAGTTTCTTAATCCAGAAGGGCGTGGTATCGGGCGATTCGTGATCGCGGCGGACGGCCAGCGTATTCAATCGCCACGTGTAATAACCCCAGATGGCGAAACACAGCACGCTCACCCAGACAAATGCGAACGGATTCAGCATGGCGCGTTTGAATTCAATGCAGTGAGCCTGAGCTTCATTGATGAAACCTGAGTTCAGTGCGGCGGTAACGTCACTGACTGCGGCCCACAGATAAAGTCGCTTCATCTGGATGGCGACAACTACCCAGTACGCAAAGACTAATGGCAACGTGCGACTCATAGCCTCAAGCGGACGACGCAGGAGCAGGCCCCACTTGCCGCCGGAGCAGTATTGGACCATCAGCAGCGCCAGGCCGCCCACCGACCAACCGAAGGTGAGCAAGAGACCAAGTACCCATGCGCGCATGAAGTGGTTGAGAGAGCCGTCGGCGAAAGCGAGCAGGGCGGCAACTACCGAGAAGATTCCTCCCACCATGATGGCGCGCATTCTCCAGCCGTCGACAAAAGCCGGCGCGCTGAGGTCGGCGGGAAGCGTCTTGGTGTGCGATTCGTGAGCCATTCCGTTCAAATCCTCACTTCGCGGCCGATGGGGCCGGTTTGCTTTCTGGTATCGAGATCTTTGGTGTAGCTGGATTCGCTGGAGCCATGGCCGGTGTTCCTTCGCTCGCAATAGGGTGGTAAGGCTCCACTGCGGTTGGCGGCATCGCCCAGGGCTGCGCGTAATCGGGGTGTCCCTCGGCAGCAGCGATATCGGTCAGATTCTTGACCTGCACGCCCGCCGGTACATCTTGTGGAGAAGCCGCCTGACTGTATTGCAAAGCGCGAATGTATGCTGATACCGCCCAGCGATCTTCAGGGGTTAACTGCGCGGAGTAGTCGGGCATGGCGCCATAGCCATGGGTCATCACGTAGAAGTAATGCGAAATCGGTTGCGAGAGCCGCACCTGGTCGTGCAGATTCGCTGCCGGCTTGTAACCGCGCTGCACAATCTCACCCAGGCCGTTGCCTACACGCGAGTGGCAGGGAGTGCAATAAATGTTGAACCGCTCCTGGCCGCGTTTGAGCACTTCCATCGTGACCGGGAACGGCATTACGTTCTGCTCTTCGCGATAACCGTTCGCACCCTGCACAACGCCGGTGTAGAAGTAACTGTCCTGGTGGAGCTGCCCGCGCGCCACGGTATTCATCACCTGCGGACGAGCGCCGCGATGATCGGCGAAGAAATTGCTCCCGCGCTGCGGAATCATCTTCGGCTGGTCGTGCATGTCCTGGCGGCATCCAGCAACAAAGAGAATCATGCCGAATCCCATTGCCATTGCCAGATGACGTGCTATCCCAGTTCGCAGAAGCGAGAATTGGGGCACCCGATGGTTCTGACTACTTTTCACTGATCCCTGTTCCCTGTCGTGCGGCATTTAGTACTCCACCTCCACGACCGAAAGCGGCTGGAAGGTCTGCAAATAAGCTTTCGCTGACTCAAGATCGAACTTAGGATCGAGCGCCTCAAGGCAGAGGAAGAACTTGTCAGTCGTTGCGCCGTCACGGAAGTTAGGCGCATTGAAAAGCGGATGGTACAGCGACGGCAGGCCATTGAGCGCCAGCATGCCGAAGCAGGCCGACAAGCCGGCCCACAAAATTGTCCACTCGTAGGCGGGCACGACAAAAGCCGGCCATGAGTAAAGCGGGCGTCCGCCAATATTCAGCGGATAGGCGAGCACGTTGATCCATGTCTCAAGCGAGAACATTGCAGCCAATCCCATCAGGCCGCCGATCAGCGTGATCAGCGGAACCTTGTTGCGATGGAAGTTGATCGCCTCTGCCGCTTCCTCAACTGGATATGGCGTGTAGCAATCCATGCGCCGCCATCCGTCGTGGCGCGCCTGCTTGGCAGCGCGCACCAGGTCGCTTGGGTTATCGAATTCGGCAATCAAGCCGTATGTTCCTTCGCGTGCCGGCATTTAGTCACCTGCCTTTGCCGTCTTTTTGGGCGTTATCTTTGCTGACGGCAGCATCATGCGGATTTCGTTCATGGGAATCATGGGAAGGAAACGCACAAACAGCATGAACAGCGCTGTAAACAGGCCCAGAGTTCCCACGAAGGTCATATAGTCCCACTTGGTAGCGCGATACGTGCCCCACGATGAGGGTAAGAAATCGCGATACAGGCTGGTGACAATGATGACGAATCGCTCAAACCACATGCCCGTATTCACCACAATGGAAAGGAAAAACATAAAGCCGATGTTAGTGCGCAGCTTGCGCGACCACAGAGTCGTCAGCGGGAACACCAGGTTGCAGGAGATCAGAACCCAGTACGACCAGCCCATCGGACCGAAAGCGCGATTCCAGAACGTGAAAGCTTCCCAGTGATCGGCCGAGTACCAGGCCATGAATGCTTCCATGCCGTATCCGTAGGCCACGATAAATCCGGTGGCCAGCATTACCTTTCCCATGTTGTCGATATGACGCTCGGTGACCAGTGCTTCAAGCCCATAAAACTTGCGCAGCGGAATGGCCAGTGTGAGCACCATCGCAAATCCGGAGTAGATGGCGCCGGCAACAAAGTACGGAGGGAAGATAGTGGTGTGCCAACCGGGCAGCACGGCTACAGCAAAGTCGAAACTGATGACGGTGTGCACCGAGAGCACCAGCGGCGTGGCCAAGCCGGCCAACAGCAGCGAAGACGTCTCATAACGCATCCAGTGACGGGTTGAACCGCGCCAGCCCAGCGCCAGCAAGCCATACACATACTGGGCAAGCCTGGTCTGCGCACGATCACGCATGGTCCCGAAGTCGGGAATCATACCCATATACCAGAACACCACCGAGATGGTTGCGTAGGTCGAGACCGCAAACACGTCCCACAACAGCGGCGAACGGAATTGCGGCCAAACTGTCATGGTGAAGGGCAGCGGAAACAGCCAGTATCCCAGCCATGGTCGGCCTACGTGGATCAGCGGGAACAAGCCCGCGCAGACCACCGCGAAAATGGTCATCGCCTCAGCAAAGCGGTTGATAGAATTGCGCCAACCCTGCTTGAAGAGCAGCAGAATAGCCGAGATCAGTGTGCCGGCATGGCCGATGCCGATCCACCAGACAAAGTTGATGATCGCGAAGCCCCACGCCACCGGCTGTGTGATCGCCCAGATTCCTACGCCCTTGAGGAAGAGCCAGACAAGAGCCACCATCAGCACCGTGGCTCCGCCGCCCGCAAATGCGAACAGCGCAAACCAGCCCAGCGGCGTGTGCGGCGTAAGCACGATACGCGTGATCTTTTCGGTCACCGACCTGAAGGTCTGGCCTTGCCCTATGACCCGATATTCCCCGGTTTTAGGATCAATTCCGGGATTGCTGGTTTTGATGTCGCTGGTTGCCATCGTTGATTTCAACCCTTGGCCGGCGCATGCTCCACCGGCATTTCTTCAAGTTCCTTATTCATGTTCAATACCCCGGCCACGTACGTGGTGCGAGGACGCGTGTTGATATCGGCAATCACTTGGTAGGTGCGCTGCTGGCCGCGGTCTGCACTCACCTTGCTCTTCTTGTCGTTCATGTTGCCGAACGTAATGGCTGAAGCCGGGCAGGCCTGCTGGCAAGCGGTAACAATTTCGCCGTCGCGCACATTGCGGTTTTCTTTGTCGGCGTCGATTTTGGCGGCGTTGATGCGCTGCACGCAGTAAGAGCACTTCTCCATGACGCCGCGCGAACGCACAGAAACATCAGGATTGCGCATCAGCTTCAGGCTCTCGGTTTCAAAATCAGAGAAGAGCAGGAAGTTGAACCGCCTTACTTTGTAGGGGCAGTTGTTGGAGCAGTAGCGGGTGCCAACGCAGCGGTTGTACACCATCGTGTTCAGGCCTTCCGGCGTGTGCACGGTGGCTCCAACTGGGCAAACCTGCTCGCACGGCGCATTCTCACAGTGCTGGCAGAGCATGGGCTGGAAGTGCGCGCGCGGCGCGGAGAGATCGCCTTCAAAATAGGTGTCGATGCGAAGCCACTGCATGTTGCGTCCAATGCGCACCTGCTGTTTGCCAACTACGGGAATATTGTTTTCCGCGTAGCAGCTCACAATGCAAGCGTTGCAGCCCGTGCAGCTGTTCATGTCAATTGACATGGCCCACGCGTTGGCTTCGTTGTACTCAACATTCGGGAACAGCGAAGTATCGCGTGTCGGCGTCTCGCGGCCTTCGCCCTCGTGCGCAAAGTTCGGATTGGCCTTGAACTCTTCAAGCGTTGCATAGCGGATAATTCCGCGCGGCCCGAGCGCCTCATCGGCTTCGAGTGAATTGTTGCCTTTTCCTTCGCCGCTGACCCTCGGATCGCGATGATCCTGGTAGTGGCTCTTGGTGATGGCCACGCCCCACTTGCCTTCAACCTTCTTAAGCGAGCCGGTAGCGTAGAGCGGCGCCCAGGTATTGCGAATCAGATAGGCATTGAAGCCGGCACCGGAACCAACGCGGCCCGCAAACTCGCGGCCGTAGCCCAGATACACGGTGACCGAATTATCAGGATGACCCGGAGCCACGATGACTGGCGCCTTTACACGGCCGCCGCCCACCGATATTTCGACGATGTCGTCTTCTTCAAAACCGAGCTTCGTCAGCGTGGCGCCGGAGACAATGGCTGCGTTATCCCAGCTCAAATTGGTGATCGGCTTGGGCAGCTCCTGCAGCCAGCCGACATTTGACCAGCGCCCGTCGTAGATGCTCGGATCGGGCCTGAAGATTATTTCAAGTGAATCCTTCGAACTGGGGGCGGGGACACTGGCGCGCGCAGACTGCGTTGATCCGCCGGTCGAATAGGCAGTGCCTTCAATCCAGCCATCATGTAATGCTTTGCGCCAGCCGATTTCAAAATCACCCTTGATGGTCGACTGCCATGTGGTGCGCACCGCCTGGTACGCGCTGGTCACCGGCTCGTCAAGCAGCGTTTGCAATACGTCATGCGCCGTTTTGCCGCCATACAAAGGCTCAATCATCGGCTGAACGATCGAAACGGTTCCGTCATAGGCGCGCACATCCGACCAAGATTCAAGGAAGTGGGCCGCAGGGATATGCCAGTGCGCGATTTGCCCGGTCTCATCAACATTCGAACCCAAGTGAGCTACCGTGCCGGCCTTGTTGAACGCGTCCAGGAAGTTCAGATCGGCGGGCGCGTTGTAGATCGGATTCGAATTGAGAATCACCAGCCAGGTGACCTTGCCGGCATTGAGATCGGCTACCAGACTCTTCAAATCGGCAAACTGATCACTCGGCAGCGGAACAGCAGGCTCTGAAGAAACAATCACCGTCTTGCCCGTGTTGCCGAGCGCCCCGTTGATGGCTATCGCGAGCGAAACAACCGATTCATCCTGATAGAGGCCCGGAATCACCGCCGATTTGCCGGCATTGGCCTTCAAATCCTTGGCCAGCGCGGTAAGGAATTTCTGCTGCTCAGGTGTCCAGGTATAGGAAGGAGACTGCACGCCCGCAACACCCAGGGCCGAAGCAAGCGCGGCCGTGAATGCGGGAATCTCGCTGGCGCGAAGGCCCAGCCGATGCTCAGCTTTCAGGCCCGTCGTCGTCGGCGAGCTCTCTACGGCATACAGCCGGTTCATGCCGTTCTCAGGCTGCTTGCGGCGTCCGGCATAGTCGCGCACAAGTTTGTGGAAACCGGGGAAGCCGGCGCCAGAAAGAAAATCTGCATCGAGCGAAACTATGACGTCAGCCTGATCGAGCGAGTACTGAAGATTCAGGCCCTTGGCCAGCCACGTGCCCGCCAGCGCCGGATCGTACTGCACCAGTTTCGCCTTTGGATACGCAGCCTGCACGGCCTTCCATTGCCGCGCCAGCGTTGGCGAAGTGATTGTCGAGCTCAGAAAATAGATACCCGAGCCATCTTTGGTTGCGGCGGCTTTGAGACGAAATTCCTTGGCAAAATCTGCCCACTCGCGATTTTCACCGCGCAATGTTACATGCTGCGAGCGATCAGGATCGTACAGGTCAAGCAGCGTGCCCTGCGAAAACGCATCGGAGCTGCCGCGGTTATAAGGATGCTCAGGGTTGCCGTCAATCTTGATGGGCCGGAACTCGTCGCTCTTTACCAGCAGCGGCACGCCACCGGTGCTGAACGGATGCGCCGTAGCGAAATACATCGGCTTGCCAAGCACCAGGTCCTCTGGCTGCCTGACGTACGGGTAGATCGTCTCTTCTGGCTGCTTGGTGCAACCCGCCATTCCCGCCAACGCCATTGAAGCGCCCATCAGCTTGAGGAAGCCGCGGCGCGAAACCGGATCGACCCACTCCTGGGCTGCAGCAGGAAACTCACGCTCTACCGCCGCTTGAAACTCCGGAGTATCGGCCAGCTCATCGACCGAACGCCAGAACCGTTTGCCCTTTACGCCCTTCAACTCCTGGCGAACCTGCTCCAGTGTCATGGGCGTGGGAACGTTCTTCGTCTCGTGATCCACGGTATTGCCCGCCTTGTCAGTGCTTCCGCTATGCCCCATGTTGATCGTCTTTCGGCTCATCGATGGCAGACCTCGCAGCTTGCAAGATCGCTCGGGGGGCGGATTTTGTATTGATTCAGGAGGAAGTGACCCAGCTCATCCTGACTGGTGAACTTGTGATACGAAACCTGCCCGCTGGGCTGATTCAGAGCCGCCATGCCGGTCTCGGTATCGCTGACCAGCGCAGCCTTCTGCGCCAGAACCGGCGCATTCAATGACGCGATCTGCTGGGGATTTGTTGATGGATCTTTCGTCGTGCAATTCACGCCCTGCGCCGTGGGGACTCCATCGGCAGTGCCCGTTGCCGAGCACCACACGGGACGATCCTCCGCCGGGCTCTCCCACGCCATGTTGTAGATTTCGCCGGTGGGCCTGAGATTTTTGGCCGGGTTGCGGTGGCAATCAAGACACCATTCCATCTGCAACGTGTTTTGCGCGTACATCAGCGGCATCTGATCCACACGACCGTGACACGACGCACAACCGATGCCCTTGTTCACGTGGATGGAGTGATTGAAATAGACAAAATCAGGCAGGTCGTGAACCTTGATCCACGGAATGGACTCACCAGTAGCCCAGCTGTTGCGTACCGGCTGCAACAACTGCGCGTTGGTCCAGATCTGCGCGTGGCAATTGATACAGGTTCTGGTTGGAGGAATTCCGGCGTAGCTCGACTTCTCAACCGTGGTGTGACAGTACTGGCACTGCAGGCCCAGGCCCTGCACATGATGCTTGTGGCTGAAAGGCACGGGCTGTTCCGCACGCTGACCTTGCCGCGTCACCCAGGGCGAACGTTGCAGTTGATCGAGCGTAACTCCCAGGGCAATCACGATCAGCCCCGTCAACACGAGGCTCATACGAGCCAGCGCATTGGAGCTGCGGTCAAAAATTTGCGGCATGAAGTCTATTTCCTGCTTGATTTTCGCGTTTGAATGCAACCGCTGTGCTGGCGGTCACATAGGTTATGTACAAAAATCATCGTTGGGTAAAAATCACCCGAGACGAGGGGAACCCCGAAAATTTAATATACCAGCCGGATGCGCATCCGCAAGCGTTAGCGGCACAGATTTCAGAAAAAATCTTGTGCAAAATCAGCTTCGTAACCCATTGATAACTAAATAGGTTGTGATAAAGGTGATTGCGGGAAATAGAACACCATCGCTCTGATGTCGTGCGTACCAGAGACTGGTATATTGTGCCTCTAAAAATAACATGCCAAATGGACGTTTGACCAATTTACAAACGCTCAAGTGGACCAGCCCAACTCCGCTGACTGATGACGGCGTGGGGCAGAAAATGAAACCAAAGAACCCGCGCTGCAATCACCCCCAGAAATCTGGATGCGGAATGCTGCGCAGTGGGTTACTGGCTGTTCCGCATGGCGCTACCAAGCCTGCAGCCGGGTTCATCACGATTTCCAGAAAGTCATTACCACTCCGCCGGCAACGATAAGCGCGCCACCCGCATAAATTGGCAGACCTGGCGCATGGCCGAAGCGGAGGCGGTTGATTACCTGCGCCGAAATGAAGAACACCGCCACGTACACACCGATCAGCCGTCCAAAATCCCAGCGCGGAAGGTTTACCATCACGCCGTATCCCACCAGTACTACCGCGCCCGAAACGGCAGCTGCAGCCCTGGCTGAGCCAGTGGAGTTATACATTGCAGCCTGAAAGCATGAATCTCCGAAGGCCTCAAGAACTGCTGCGATGGTTAAAAAAGCAAATGCGCCCAGCGGATTAAGTACAAGCTGGTTGATGGCGTTCATTCTGATCGGCCTCGCTAGGGGGAATCTGTGTTCGCGTATCAAGTTCGAAGGAAAGGGATTAAACGCTTGCCGCCATTTAGCCCTGCACGTCCGAGCCTAACAAGCGCGTGCTATAGAATTCATAAGGACGCAACGATCGTTCTCGTAACAATCATTTGGCTAAGCGGACTTTCTTGAATCAGAACCCGGTGAGCCGAAGTTTATTCACTCCCGGACCCACAACGTCGCTGCACTTATCTCCCGTGTCGGAGCTTCTAAGTCTCGGAGAAGAACGTCGATGAAATTCGCCGGTTTACTAGTAATGCCCGCCGGATTCTTGCTGGCCGTAGCCGCACTGATCTTGTTCGCCGACCCGATGCAGCAGTTGGGATTTGTGCTGAGCGGCGTAGCGGTTGAGGCGCTTGGCCTGGGTGTTGCGGTGAGGGGATTCATGCTGGCAAGCCGGGAGAATCGCCAATGAATGCGACTTTGCCCGCGACCATGCCCGATGCTTTATTTGCTCTCACACTGGTTCTTCTCGTTCTGTCGCCCCTGACGATTGCAGGCATCGCCCTGATTAATACCGGCCTGGGGCGATCGCGTTCCGCCTCCCAGTCGCTCTTGGGCAATCTCGCCATTGTTGCGGTCACGGCAATCCTCTTCGCGATCATCGGTTCAGTATTTGCAGGCAGTTTGCCGGGAGGCGCAGGCCACCTATTTCACATGGCGGGCAAGCCGTGGAACTGGCTTGGCAGTGGTCCGCTGCTTATGCGCGGATTGGATTCTGCCCCGGCGCAATCGCAACTCGGACTGGTATTTGAGTTCATGGCCGTAGCTCTGGCCGCACTGATTCCGTGGGGTTCCGGCGCTGATCGCTGGCGGCTCGTGGCAGGTTGCTCAACGGCCGCGGTTGTGGCCGCATTCATCTTCCCTCTTGCTGCTCACTGGTCATGGGGTGGTGGCTGGCTGGCCCAACTGAACGCTAACTTTGGAACTGGCGCGAATTTTGTCGACGCAGGTGGCGCGGGTACAGTCCATGTGCTCGGCGGCTTGTGCGCTCTGGCGGTCATCTGGATTACTGGAGCGCGGCGCGGCAAGTTTCCGAAAGAAGGCTTTTCAACTGCGATGCCCGGCCACAACGCCGCCTACGTTCTCTTTGGTTGCATGGTGTGCCTTGTGGGATTTCTTGCCTGGAATCTGGCCGGTGCAATCCTGTGGCTGAATGCGACACCGGCAACTTTGCCGAGAATCGCAATCAATACTTTGTTGTGCGGCTCCGCTGCCATTGCAGCAACTTTTGCCGTAACCAGCATCCGTTTCGGCAAGCCAGATGCCAGCCTCTGCGCCAACGGATTCATGTCCGGCCTGGTCGCGTCTACAGCTTGCTCCGCGCTGGTTTCACCCGCTGCGGCACTCTTCATCGGCGTAGTGGCGGGCATCGCCACTCCATTACTCGTTGAAGTCCTCGAGCTGGCTCTATCAATCGACGATCCTTCCGGCGCCATCTCCGTTCATCTGGTCGCGGGCCTGTGGGGACTAGCGGCAACCGGAATCTTTGCGCCGCAGCATGGACAGATGCTGGCACAGTTTGTGGGGATTGCCACTTTGCTTGGCGTTTTCCTGCCGCTACTGTTCTTTGTACTGCTGCTGCTGAACCGGTTTGTACCATTCCGCGTGGATGCGGACGGCGAACGCATCGGCATGGATCTGCATGAGCTCGGCGGCGGCGCCTATCCTGAATTCGTGATTCATCGCGACGAGTCTTATCGATAAGCTGCAGCGCCTAGGCGCGCCAGGTGCTTTCGAAATTACTTCGAGCCGATGAGACGAATGCGCGCCGTAAGTGATCTGCCCTCCAATTGGCTGAAGGTCCCGAACTGCGGCGAATCCACCACGTTGTTCACCACCACAGGGTTCGCCCTGCCGGCGGCATTCTCCATTACACCGCGCAAACCAAAGTACGCCCCGCGAAGATGAAATCTCCATTCCAATCCAGGGCTGAAGTCAATGTAAACAGGAAAGCGCTGCGATCCTGCCGCACCCACCACCTGGTGATTAGCGTTGACTGCGGTGTACGGGAAGCCGGTGCGCCAATCCGCCCTGTACACAAAATCCCACCGGTTGCGTAATCGCGGTATCGGAAGCCATCCCCATGAGATGGTGCGATTGGGGGTGTCCCATGCTAATGGTCCACTTTGCTGCGGACCGAGCAGCGAAATCGTTGGCACATAATCCAGCGCCGCATTCGTGCGCGCGGCAGAATGCGTATACGACACAAACAGCGAATATCCGCCGGCAAACAAGCGTCGTGCGTCAACCTCGATGGAGTTGTAGTGATCCTGCCGATGGTTGGTCAGCAGGTAGTTGCCGCTAAGTGCGACAGGGCCATTCTGATTCACATATGTAAAGACATTCGTAGTGCGCTTTTCAAGCAAATTGGCCCCGGCAATAATCGCCCATGGTAGCTTTTGCTGGACACCCACGCTCCAGTTGATAGTGCGGGCCTGCCGCAATGAACTGTAGTTAGTGGTAAAGCTCGTAGTTTGTGCCGGACCAGTTGGCGTCACGCCGTCCGTTGCGAAGTACGTGTCGAAGCGACTTCCCTCAAGCGCGCGTGTCAGGTATTCGAGCTGCGTGTGTTCGTAATAGAGACCGACGCCTGCCGAGATTTTGGTTGAGCCGTTACCGCCGGCGGGAGAAAGCACCGCGGCGATGCGCGGCGAAATCAGTGGCCGCCGAACAATCTCATCCCAATCAAAACGCAGCCCGGGCTCGACCAGCAACCCCTTGCGCGCTTGCCAACGATCCTGCGCATAAGCTCCTGCTTCAACGTTGTTCAATGTAAACGGGACAATCGCTGGATAATCGCTTCGTCGAAGTAGTGTCTGGTCTTCGCGCAAATAACAGATGGAGGCGCGTGAAACGTTCTCTGTGTATCCCGTATGGCGCAGGTCAACGCCGAATTTCAAATTGTGCAGGCCTGCCCATTTCTGCGGCGGCAAAAAAAGGCCGGCGGTTCCCTCTTCGCGCTGCGATCGCCCGGTAAGGTTCTCAAAGTAGCTGCCTGCATGTGATTCAGGAGTGATCTGATACGGCGTGTTGCCGTGCGGTTCGTAACCATCGCGAACGTGAATCGCACTAACGCCAACATCCAGCAGCGCTCCGCCGGCGAAGCTCCACTTGTCGCGCAGATAGGGAAACCAGGCAGCGGTATCGCGTTTTGTGGTGCTCTGTTGCGGCGTCAGAGAGGAGATTCCGTCATACAGCGAGTGGTAGCCGTTGAGAATCAATCCGCCTGTCAAAATATTCGACGGCGCAAGATTCACCTGGACCTTGATCAAGTTGCTTCCGCGCAAAAGCTGATTGCTGTTTGCATTCAACGGAAGCTCCACTATGTATATGTTGTCGTATTCCGTCTCCAGCCCGTCGTAAAACCATGCACGATCGCGAATCAGCGGCCCAGAAAAAGTGAATCGCGGCACAGTCTTGTCAAAGCGAAATCCATTCAGGTTTCTGAATGAAGGAATAAAGTTCGTTGCATTGAATCGGAATTTGTTGTCGCCCATTCCCGTATAGATCGCGATCACGCCTCCCGTCGCGCGCCCAAACTCAACCGGGTAGCGTGTCGTTTCGGCGTTGATAGTACGTACCGCGTCGGTGCTCACGCGCATGCTCAGCACCCCGCGGAGAGGTGAACGCACGTCGAAGCCGTCAATCTGATCGAGCGATTCCCACGTCTCAGAGCCGGCCACGTGAACCTGCGCAGTTCCCGTCGCTACCACGCCCGGGTTAAACGGCAGAAGGTTGCGAATTTCCCGCGACGTCGGATAAGGAATGTTGACAATTTCCGGCGTGTTCATCGTGAATTCGTCAGACGTCTGCTCAACATCAATCCCAGGCACCGAGTCGGTGACATTCACCTGCTCCTGCACAATCTGCTCATGCGTCATCGCAATCCGAATCGAGTTCTCTTTCGGGTCAATATCGGTTAGAACGCTCTGGTAGTAACCCGGCTTGCTCGAAATCACCTGATAAGGAGCGCCCTGAAGGACAGTAAATACACAGTGCCCCAGGTAATCTGTAGACAGCTCAACAGGATCCTGGCCCGGCACGCGAACAGAAACTTTAACGCCTGTAACGCTCTGCCCGGTTTCATCCACAACCGTCGCGCGAATAGTGTTCGTCGCTTCAGCAGGTGCAGACGCCACATTCAGCTGGCCGGCTGCCTGCATTGCAGACCAGACAAAAAGCCAACACAGAATGATTCGGAATGGGGTAGGAAGACGATGCATGAATTTAGGTTTGGCTCGGCCGCTGATCTCTTGGCTTTGGGGCAAGTATAGCGCTGCCCTGCTTTTTTGTGCGGCGCCTCGGCGGCTACGCCTTCCAGAAACGGAGATCAGGTGGCTGATGCTCAGCTATCGATCCCCTCATGCAACGAGTGATGAGTATCGCTGCGAGAGCCACTGCGATTCCTCCGAACACATCCACCACATAATGATTGCCGGTCGTCACCGTCGAAAGCACGATCAATGTCCCGAAAACACAGGCGGGAAGTCGCAAATAGCGGTAACTCCACAGCGCATAAACGCAGAGTATTGCCCAGATGACGTGAAACGACGGAAAGCAAATTGCGCCGGCCGGGTACTGATAGAGATAGGGGCCTGGCTGGCGAATGGCAAGGAGCACAAACGACTTGCACATTGCAGCGTCGGGCACGGCCATAAAATGATCCGCATACCAGGGGTCGATTCCGGGCAATAGCGCGAAGAACGGCAGCCCGATTGCGAATGCAACAAGATTGGCAACGATGAAACTCTGCGCGGACTTCAACTTTCCAGTAAAGATCGGTAGCAAGATCGCAACCTGCATAAAAGTGAAGAGCTGCAAATAACACTTCTCCGCGAACATTCCGAACCAATGCTTTAATGCCCAGGCGTGAATGTCAGAGACGTGTATGCCGAGCCAGCTATCCCATTGCTCAAACCGCAAATCCTGAAGAGGAATATTCATCCCCAGCCGCGCAGCCAGTGTTACTGGAAACCCAAGCATCAGCGTAAAGAAGAAAGCCCAAAACACGGTGAGCAGTGAGTCTCGCAAATAATATTTCTTCTTCTCATGCAGGTATAGAACTACCGGAAGAGTTAGAACGGCGATAGCGCCAAGGCCGATGGCCAGAGTCCCAGGGTTCGCAACGCGAATCGACATTAGCGGACAGCCGATGAACGCAATAAGCAACAACCCTGCACCCGCGTAGGCCATTTGGAGATTAAAACCGGGGTGAACCAGAGCGCGAGCCTTTAAACGGACCTGTGGGGCAATCGTGCTCATCAACGGCGTACCATGGCTCGCATCCACCTAAAGCCTTCGGATTCCGCGCATCGCGGTTTCATCTACCGGTGGACTCGGCACTTCACCTTCCGCATGATTTGCAAACAACTTACCCGAGGTCGTTGACGCCTTCCAATTTTGAATGGTGACGAGGTTCAATCCAGCTACCTCCTTCATATCCATGTCAGTCATGCGCCTGCCTCTAGACTATTGTCACGTTGTCTAATCGAGGGCCGCAGGATACGCAGTTCAAGCTCGGTCTCGTTGTTGCAAAACCTCATGTAGACACATAAATAAAAAATACTCATCACCAAAAGCACGATCGGCACAGGCCTCACCATCACCACGGTCAGCAACTGCTTGAATATTCCCTCGGAGGGGATGTGCTGGTCTTTCGCCCAATTCATCAGAATGGCCAAAGGGAGATCGGCAGTCAGCAACATGACAGCTGCATTCACAGCCGTCGCGACCCATCGCAGCAATCCACCGCCGGCCCACAGCATTGCGAATGCAGGGAAGGTGAGAAGAAGCAGTTTGGCATCGTAGGAACGATGATAGGTAACAATCATGCTGAGTGGAACGATGAACGCTAACGCGATCCACGCTCTCTCCGGCGAAAATTTGGCCCTCAAAGTTCGCACCGCCCAGATTGCCATCATGGTTCCGCAAATAAGATAAGTGAGCAGATCATAAAACCGTGGGTCATCCCGAAAAAGCGCAAATACTGTCTGCAGACTGATTACACAGCCCAGCAGATTGAGGCTCAGTGACATCGGACCCGGGCTGTTAAGACCTCCTGGGACCGAGATTAATTTCATATTTGCAGACCATTCCTGAATCCAATGCGGTGCAATCACACTTACCCACACGGCCGCCACAAGTGCAAGCACGAAGGTGACACCCAAAGCCTTGATTGCATGCTTTCGAAGATCGCCGCCAGCAAGAACGAAATAGAGCCATACCAGACCCGCGTCATGAGGCTTAATTGCGAGGGCAATCCCGATGCAGAGGATACCGGCAGATACAAAACGATTCTCAATAAAACACCACACTGCAATCGCGCAGAGACTAACGACAATCCCGATGGTATTACCCGTGAAGAATAGAAGCTGGCTGTTAGCGAACAAGAACGCGAGGATGCTTCCTGTAAGGATCGGCGCGAACTCTGATGCGCGCGTCCACATCAGAAAAGAGCCCAGAAGAAACCCTCCGGCGATCAAAAGTCCCCAAAGGAATTGCGCCACATTAAGAGGTAGCAATGCGAATGGAACAACAATAAGAAAAGTCGCAGGCAAGTTCACGTAAAGCGTGATGGTCTCACGATGCTTTGGTGTATCCGATGGGCGTTCTCCTCCATCGACTCGATAGACATCAGCCAGATCTGCCACTCGATATGGATCGTGGTGTTGAAGCAGACAACGTGTGCCGAAATAGACCGCTTGAAAATCTGTAGGGCCGCCCGGCCATCTCTTGGCAAATGAAATCCCCCACCAAACGGAAAGCCCGAGACAGAAAAGTAATATGAGCGAAACCACGGAACGCATGATCGTCATGGCCTCTCTCCTTTGATCGGCGATCCTGCAGTTGATACTTCCTGGGGTTGACTCATGCGGCTGTTATTATCGAGAGCGCCCTCGATTGCAGGGACATAAGCATTCACCCGAGAGTTCCGCAAATAGGCCCATACGTAGAAAAGGCTCATAATTACCAGGAGGACGGCGATAGGCCGCGCCAATAAGATTGTTGCGATCTGCCCGGTCAAACCTGGCGCCGATTCAAGTGCACTTGCGGGATGGGCCAAAAATATGGCCATCCCTATATCGCCGCTCGCCACTAACGTAGCGAAGGTAATAAGTAAAGCTGGCCACCGACGCCTTCTGCCACTGGCCCAAAGAATTGCACAGCCTGGGCAGGTGAGAAGAAGTAGCTTTGCGTCCCAAGGCCGATGGTATGTGATTAGGAGGGTAAGCGGCGTAACCGCAGCTAACGCCAGTAACGCTCTCTCTTTAGAGATACGCGATTTGAATGAGGCTACAGCCCACATCGAAAGGAGAGCGCCGCATACAAGATAGGTAACCGGGTTATAGAAACTCGGATTATCTCGGATCACGCTCAAGATTGATTGCAGATCAATCACTGGACCGAGATTGTGAAAGCCCACAATTGACGCAGGCCCCGGATCGTTGATATGTCCGTGAGTTGATATTACAGAAAGATTGGTGTTCCAATCCTTCATCCAATGTGGGGCGATACTTGAGACCCAAACAAGGCCCACAAAGAACAATGCGACCGTGCCTGCGAGAGACTGCAACGCGCGCCTCCTGTAGACGCCGCCGGCCACAAAGAAATACAACCAGATCAAGCCTGAATCATGTGGCTTGATTGCAAGACTGAGGGCCATGCACGCTACCCCTACCACAACAATTCTTTGTTGAGCTCTCTCCTGTAAGAAGGCCCACACACCCACCAAGCAAAGGGGTACGGCAACCCCAGCTGTGTTGCCGCCTTTAAATATCATCTGACTGTTAACAAGTACAAGACAGACGAGGAAGAGGGACACTCCTGGCGCATAGCGTGCGCCAATGTCAAACATTAAAAAAGAAGAAATCAAAAACAAGCAAGTCAGGAGTGCCAGCCAAAGCAGCCTGGCTACTCCGAACGGCACGGCAGCGAATGGAGCGACAAAAATAAACGTGGAAGGCAAATTGACGTAAAGGCTTACCGCCTGGTGTTGCTCAGGAGTTTCAGACGGACGCTCACCGTGCTCGTTTGCCACGACACGTTCCAACTCGCTCACGCTATAAGGGTTGTGATGCTCGAGAAGGCAGCGTGTGCCGTAGTAGACAGCCCGGAAATCGGTCATAACGTAATCTTTTAAAGCAAACGCACTTCCCCAGAGGACTGACACCGCTGCGCTCAGCAGGAATATGGGCAAACTCACGCGGCGAGGAATCTTCATTTCAGTTAGTTCCTTTCACTCACGACCGGCACAACTTCAGTTTCCATGGAACGCTTGGTGTAAATCCACAAATAGAAAACTGCTGTCGCCAAAAGCAATTCCTGGCCGGGTCTGGCGATCAGGACGGTAAGCACCGGGCCAGTCAGAGCCGATGTGGCAATGTGCAACTTGTCTGTCAATCCACCAATAACAGCGAGAGGTATATCGGCATTCACAAAAATCGCCGCAGACGTTAATAGAAGCGCAGTCCATCCAATTCGACCGCGTGTTGCCCATAGCATTGCACACGCGGGAATTGTGATGAGCAAAAGCTTGGTGTCGTGCACACGGTGATAAGTGATGAGTGTCGTAAGTGGCGCTAATGCGGCAAGCGCAATCAATATCTTATTGCGCGTGATAGTTGTCCGGATCGTGGTAAATATCAACACACACAAAAGTGATCCGCAAACCAGATAGCTGGCCAGGTTGTATACCCACGGGTTGCCGGTGAAGATACTGAAGACTGCCTGCAGGCTTACGACGTTATTAGCGGAAGCGGCGGTGAGCGCGACCGGCCGAGGATCGTTGATTCCACCGGGGCCCGATATCGCCGCCAGGTTCGATTGCCAGTCATTGAGCCATGTGGGCGCCACAACCCAGATCCAGAGCATCGCGGCCAGAGCAAGTGCAGCCGTCAGTGCGGCTGACTGCAGCGCACGCCTCCGATACGCACCGCCCGCGATCAGAAAATACATCCAGATCAAGCCTGAATCATGTGGCTTGACCAGCAGACTTATGGCCATGAAAACAATCCCGGCCGGTACAAATCGTCCCTCGATGAAGCACCACGCTGCGATTGTGCAAAGCCCTATGACGAGCGCCGCAGTGTTGCCTCCTCCGAATAGCACTTGGCAATTGAGCAACATGAAGCAAACAAGACATCCGGCAACCAGCGCCCCTTCAAGCGCGGCCATATCCCAGATGAGGAAGGCGGCGAGGCAGAGGCCGCCGACACTCAAAATCATCCAGAGTACCTGCCCGACGCGCAATGGCAGAAGTGCAAGGGGAGCTACGAAAAGCAGAGTACCAGGCGTGTTTACGTACAAGGTCATGTTTTGAAATTGACGAGGCGTCGGCGACTGGCTCAAGGCGTCTTCTGCGTGATAAGTCCGCTCAACATCGGTAACGCTGTACGGATTGTGATGGAGTAAGAGAGTCCTGGAGCCATAGTAAACGGCCTGGAAATCCATCGGGCCGCGAGAGAGATTCCAACCAATAAAGCATCCCCACCAAAAGGAGATTCCTGCACTGAGAAGTATCATCAGCAAACGGAACCGGCGAGCCGCACTGCCTTTGCCATTGATCATGGTGTCAAATCACAGAATATCTTCGGCTGGTTGCGCTGCCAGTGGCTTTATTTATAGCGCGCACCAAACTTCTAAGCGGGTGCACCTATTTGGCGAAGTATATCTTCGAGCATAAAGCTCAACGGGAGAGATACGAGGGCAATTGAATTGCCCTCGTATCTCTCCCGCCGGGTCGAACTAGATGGTGCCGGTTATTAGAGAACGATGCTTGTAATGCTGGTGGACAGCGTGGTGCTGATTGTGTTGAACGCAGTGTTAATACCACCTGCCAGAGCGCCCATGCCGGCGGTTGCACCGAAGGCGATGAGAGCGACGACGAGGGCATATTCAACCAGATCCTGACCTTCTTCTTGATCCTTCAGGGCCTGGAACTTCACATAAAGCAAATTCAAAAGGTTTTTCATTAGTTCCTCTCCACCAAATTTATTGGTCCCCGGCCCACGCCAGGAAGATTGCCTTCTACCCACTCTCGTTGGGCAATTTGCCAGTCCAACGTGAGCAAAACGCAAACTTTCAAGCGTGTTGCTGGTTAACAAACTGAGAAACACCCAAGTTGGCGATGAAATTCCCCAACCTCGAAGCCGATTCAAGCAAGATTGCCGAAGACATCTGCCGCTGAGCGGGGACCCAAGCTGCGGTTGTCTTCGGCAATGGCTGAGGGATTAAGGTCGTCCAACTCGCCAAGACTACAGGATGGTGGTGATGCTGGTTGACAGCGTGGTGCTGATGGTGTTGAAAGCCTTGTTGATGCCGCCAGCGAGAGCGCCCATGCCAGCGGTTGCGCCGAAGGCGATGAGAGCGACGACGAGGGCGTACTCAACCAGATCCTGGCCTTCTTCACGGCTAACCAGATCTTGGAACTTAACGTAGAGCTTCAGAAGCATGTTATTCATTCGAGAGTCTCCATTCTGCGATTTCCCAGCCTCGGCCGGGCACCCATTCTACTGCAAGTAGCATGCCAATCTGCGACAAAATTTCATAACTGTTTAGATTGAGTAACTTAGAAATCGCGGCCGATGACAAGTCGCGAGTCTATTGTATACGGCTGTTTACAAGTGAGCCGGTGCAAGTGCGGCTTGGTATACATGACCCGAAAAGGGTATAGCAAAAGACACTAATTGCGGACCAATTGGTTAAGGAAGAAAAGCTCATCAAAAGTAGAATAGCTGCATGTTACGCATCGCAGATGCTGCAACGGCTAAGCGCGAGAGCGACTTTGCGGAAATTTCGATCGCCATCGTGGGCGGTCTTGCATTTGCGATGATTGCAATTTTTCTTTGTGTCGTGCCGCTGTCTGGCAAGGCGACCAGCACCCGTGATTTCGTTGTTTTCTGGGCGACGGGCCATCAGCTAATCCATCATGCAAATCCGTATGACCCGGTGGCGATGGATCAACTGGAGCGCGCCGCTGGATTGGCACCGGCCTATGGCGTCCTTTACATGCGGAACCCGCCGTGGGCATTGCCGCTGGCTCTGCCACTGGGATTGATGAACGAGCAAATCGGCGCCTCTTATTGGACGCTCCTTCTGCTGGGGTGCCTGGTGATTTCAGGGCGGCTGATGAGGGTGATACACGGAAACCCTCAAAATCGCATTCATTGGATTGCCTATTCGTTTGCGCCATCGCTCATTTGCCTGTTCATGGGACAGACCACCCTATTCGCGCTGCTTGGGCTGGTGCTATTCCTGCGCTATCACAATACTAATCCGTTTTCAGCCGGCACTGCTTTGTGGCTATGTTCGCTGAAGCCTCACCTGTTTCTGCCCTTCTGCGTGGTTCTACTCGCTTGGATATTGGTCTCCAAGGCGTATCGAATCCTGGCTGGAGCACTGGTAGCCTTGGCTGCCAGTTGTGCGCTTACATGGCTGCTTGATCCGCTGGCCTGGAGCGGCTACGCTGCCATGATGCAAGCGCCGACGGTTGAAAAGGAGTTTATCCCGTGCCTTAGCGTGGCCATGCGACTTTGGCTTTGGCCCGGTTCCGTGTGGATCCAATACGTACCCGTGGGCATGGCTTGCGTTTGGGCATTGCTCTACTTCTGGCGCCGACGGCACGTGTGGGATTGGTTGCAGGACGGGGGCTTACTGATACTCGTGTCTCTTTTTGCAGCACCATACTGCTGGCCTTACGACCAGACAATTGCCATGCCTGCCCTGTTGCACGGCGCTTACACCACAAGGTCGCGAACTATGTTGACTATCCTTGCGCTGGCAAGCATTCCGATCATGGGTGCGGTGATGGCAGGCATTAAGATCACAACACCGTTCTACCTTTTCATCGCTCCGGCTTGGCTGCTGTGGTATCTGCTTTTGGCGGTCTTCACACGCAGACAAGTCAGAACCGAGTCTCTCAGCAGATCAATCATATAGGCCGGAGGAACCATTCGGTGCAGCCAGTCGAAAGCGCGAGGCGCCAGGCATCAAAGCCGCGATACGGGATTGCCGACCAAGCCATCGCCATCGTCAGCGGTCTCTCATTCGCGCTGGCCGCGATCACGGTATGCACCATTCCGTTTTCCAACTCCATCTATGGCGCGCGAGACTTTGTGGTGTATTGGGCCACCGGTCAACAGTTAGTCCATCACGCAAATCCTTATGACGCCGCCACCATGATGCAGATCGAACGCGCTGCGGGACTTTCCACGGCTTCGGCGGTCGGATTGATGCGAAATCCGCCATGGACACTGCTGTTAACCCTTCCGCTGGGATTTACCGGATTGCGCGTAGCCGGATCACTGTGGTCACTTGCGCTCATGGCAAGCCTTCTGGCATCGGTGTACTGGCTTTGGCAACTCTATGGCCGGCCAGACAACAAGCGGCATTGGCTGGGTGCTGCGTTTGCGCCTGCCATCATCTGCCTGCTCATAGGGCAGACAGGAATTTTCGTTCTACTTGGATATACTTTGTTTCTGCGTCTTAACCGCACGCACCCATTTTGGGCCGGCGCAGCGCTCTGGTTTTGCGCTATAAAGCCGCACCTTTTTTTGGTTGTCGGAGTCGTAATTCTGGCGTGGGTGCTTGTATCAAAGAGCTATAAGATTATCGCGGGCGCGGCAGCAGCTATGTCCGCAAGTTGCCTGCTCGTTTATGCAGTCGATCCATCAGCGTGGGCAAGCTATATAGCCACCATGCGGAATGCGGGGATCAATCAGGAAGCAATTCCCTGCTTTAACATCGTGCTGCGACAATGGCTAAGCCCGCAAACCTTGCTGCTTCAATATTTGCCCACCGTTCTTGGTTGTGCGTGGGCCGTCGGCTACTACTGGAAGAGACGCCTCACATGGGACTGGGCCCAGGACAGCGCTCCCGTAACTCTCGTTTCACTGCTCTTTGCGCCCTACTCTTGGATAACCGATCAGGCGATGGTGGTTCCCGCATTGGTTGCCAGTGCTATTCGCACGCGCTCACAGATCCTGTTGGTGGCCCTGGCTGCCGCAAGCCTGGTGATTGAAGCTGAACTGCTCAGCGGAATCGTTTTGGCCTCAAACCTTTATCTCTGGACCGCGCCCGCATGGTTGGCTTGGTACTTGCTGGCCAATAAGTCTGCGGATCAGCTTATGCACGAAAACGACCAAGCAGTTTCAGTTTCTGGCTTAGACAATGCATGAAGTTAAGTTGAAAGAAACGCAATCATCGAAGCTCGCCGCAATCAAATTGTTCGCTCTCACTTTGGTGTGTGGGCTGTCGTTCTCATTTGCTTCATTCGTCTTCCTGCTTTCGCTCACACCGGGACCAGTTCAAGGATCGCGAGACTTCGTTGCATTCTGGGCGACGGGGCAGTTGCTCGCGCATCACACCAATCCGTACAACGCAACGGCCCTGCTGCAGCTTGAACGCGCCGCGGGATTTCCCGCGCATTACGATGTCATGTACATGTTGAATCCGCCCTGGAATCTTCCTCTTGTTTATCCGCTCGGATTGCTCGGCATGCATGCGGCGTCTGTTGCCTGGTCGCTGCTGGAGCTGGGCTGCTTCATTGCTTCGGTCTATCTGTTATGGACTATGCACGGCCGGCAGAAAGAGTATCGTAGGATTCTCGGATACACTTTTGCGCCAGCCCTCATCTGCCTGATCATGGGCCAGCTTACATTGTTCGCATTGCTGGGGCTGGTTCTTTTTTTGCGGCACTATCGCACTAGTCCATTTCTGGCCGGAATGTCGCTCTGGCTCTGCTTGCTGAAGCCTCATCTTCTCTTGCCTTTTGGCGTGGTCATGCTGGTTTGGATCATTGTGTCGAAGAGCTATCGAATCTTGTTTGGCGTGCTTTTTGCTGTTGTAGCAAGCGAGTTGGTCGCGTTGTATCTTGCTCCCCTCTCCTGGAACCAGTATTTGGCGGCATTCCGCAACCCCGGCGCGCAGTACACATTCGTACCGTGCGTGAGCGTCTTGCTGCGCCTATGGATCAGCAAAGACACACGCGGATTGGAATACGTCCCGGCAATCCTGACAACCGTTTGGGCACTGTTCTACTTCTGGAAGCGCCGGGTAAATTGGGATTGGACAGTGGACGGCAGCCTCCTGATTCTCGCCTCAATTCTCGTGGCCCCCTACGCCTGGCTTTACGACCAGGCACTTGCCATACCGGCCTTGATGCAAGGCGTATATGTCACTCGCTCGAGGAGTCTACTGGTCACTCTGGCATTATTGACTGTGCTGGTTGAACTGGCGCTTGTGGCGATTGTCTGGAAGCCGGCGACACTCTACACGTGGACGTTATGGAGCGCGCCCGCGTGGCTCATCTGGTATCTTCTGGCAACGCGAGCAAGTAAATCCGAACAAACCCCGGTTGTTTCCTGAGGATAATCGCTACTGGATATCGTTTCAGATTGCTGGAGAATTGCCACGAATGACAAAAAAACGACTCGACGGATTGTATCTGTTGCTACTAGGTGCAGCCGTGTGCGTTCTGTTCGGCGGCGTACTGGAAACTGTCGCCCCAGCGAAGATGTCAGATTTCAAGGCAATTTACTACAGCGCGCGATGCGTCATTCACAATAGCGATCCATACCAAAGCGGCGAGATCTTGCGCGAAGTCGAGGCCAACGGAGAACAGTTCCCATCTGATCCTGCAATCGCCCGCCCTTTCCGAAGAGCCATCCTGACCTGTATCAACCTTCCGACGTCGCTTTTTCTCGTAGCTCCGTTTGCAATGTTCCCCTGGGGGCTAAGTCATGTTCTCTGGATGATTCTCACGACTGGAAGTCTGCTCCTTGCAGCATATTTGATGTGGGATCTCGGGGCGAACTTTGCACCTGTCCTGGCAGGCGCATTTGCCGCATGCGTTCTCGCCAACAGCGAAGCGCTCCTGATCAATGGAAATTCCGCCGCGGTAGTGGTTGGTCTCGGTTTGATAGCGGTCTGGTGTTTCATAAAAAACCGGTTTCCCGCCGCAGGTGTCCTTTGTCTTGCACTCAGCCTCTCATTTAAACCCCACGACATCGGATTCGTTTGGCTCTATTTTTTGATGGCGGGAGGTGTTCTAAGGAAACGTGCCATACAATCACTCGTATTGACTGTTGCGATCAGTCTCCCAGCCATTTTTTGGGTGTGGCATGTTTCGCCACACTGGATGACTGAACTGCATTCCAACCTTGTTGCAACTTCGGCGCGGGGCGATCTGAACGACCTCGGCCCTTCATCAATGGGGGCGCACACGATGGGAATGGTTGTTAGTCTGCAAACGGTTGTGAGCATGGTTCACGACGATCCTGGTTTTTATAATCCTGCTACCTACCTCATTACAGGACCTCTTATTTTGATTTGGCTGCTGATCGCGTTGCGATCGCGGTTCTCAAAAGAAAGGATGTGGCTGGCGCTCGCAGTTATCTCGGCGCTATCTCTTTTGCCCGTCTATCACCGAATTTACGATGCCAAACTGCTATTGCTGAGCATTCCTGCTTGCGCCATGTTGTGGGCAGAGGGCGGACTGATTGCATGGCTGGCGCTTGCAATCAACTTGCTCGCACTTCTCTTCACGAGTGATCTGCCATGGGTCTTTTTTTCGATCATGCTGAGCCATTTGCGACCAACATTGCCATGGCTTTCCGGCCCAATCTTGAATGCGATAGTGGCGTTGCCGGCACCAACAATGCTTTTGCTGATGAGCATTTTCTATTTGTGGATCTATGTACGGCGGAGTTCTAACGCTGCTGAGCCAGCTCGGATGATAGACAAAATAGCGAGCGCCAGATAGCCGCTAAGGGCACGAGCACCCGGATGAAAAATCAATCAGCCGCAGGCGTGAACTCGAGCGTATCGCCGGCTCTCGTCAGCGTGTCACGAATAGTTCCGGCTGGAAGCTCAAGCACGGAATGCGCAGACAGGCAGGCAGAAACACGCCAGGGACCAACAGCACTGCGTACTTTCTTTACCTTGTTCTTTCGGTCCAGATAGATCAGATCGATGGCGAAGCGCATAAAAAACGTGTGCACCGATTCGCAGGGAACAATCCACAGGCCTCCGCCCGCATCCAGCCCGTCTCGGCCGAGCAGTCCTTTTGTGCGCTTTGCGCCGCTGCCAGCCACTTCCAGACGGTTGGCAAGCACAGTTCCACGCGCACGATTCGAAACCTGATAGTAAGTGCCCATATAGAAAGAAAGCTGCGAGGCGGTAGGCCTCGCAGCCCTTATCACAACATGTTTTTCGGCGTGGCGACAACAACTTCGCCTGCCAGACTTACGCCACTACTGCTGAGGTGACGCATCGGAGGAAGCTGCGGCGCCTCCGCCCATCGTCGATCCCGTTCCAAATCCGCCAGTCGCACCTTCGATAACCAGCGGCTTCTCGGGCTTATTGGCTTGGATCAACGTTTCCACAGGTATAGTTGCGGGCGCAGGTGCGGGCGTGTTTTCCGCCGTCTTCGCGTCAGGATTGTTCATGGGAATATTCGAGTTCGGAGGCAGGAACTTCACCGGATATTTCAGTTCAGGTGTTGGAGTTCCCGCTGCGATCGGCTGCACCAGCTCAGGAGTTACCATGACTATCAATTCCGTATTTGTCCGATTGATCGACTTGGACTGAAAGAATTTACCCAGAATTGGAATGTCCCCGATGAAAGGTATCTTTTCGAAGGTTTCGGTCTCGCGATTGTCGAGCAGCCCGCCTAGGACAAACGTCTGACTGTCAGCCAATTCGACTTCGGTGTTGATCCTGCGAGTGGTAATGGCAGGAACGGTAAATCCTGACAATGTCACTGCATTCGCAAAGTCCAGAGTGCTGACTTCAGGAGCAACCTGCAGGCGAATCGTGTTACGCGGAGTGATGGTCGGAATGAAGTTCAGCCGGACACCGTACTCCTTGAAAGCGATCGTAACCGCACCGGCGCCGCCGGCCGAGGTGCCCTGAACCATCGGATATGGGTATTGGCCGCCGGCGAGGAAACTGGCCTGTTTGCCGTCCATCGCCAGCAGGTTCGGCTCGGCAAGCACTTCCGCCAAACCTTGTGTCTGCAGGGCAGTGATTGTGGCGCCTACATTCAAGCCTGGAAAATAGGCGAAAATGTTGCCTTCCTGCGAAATTTGCGCTGAACCTCCCGTTCCAGTGGCTCCGTTGCCTGAACCCGAGGATCCTCCTCCGCCCGTGATAAACGGGGGAGAGAACTGAGTCGTAGATACACCGCCAACCGCATTTCCCATGCCAAGATTGAACATGTTGATACCCAGATTCTTGAGCTTGTTGCGATCTACGCTGGCAATTCTGACCTTAAGCAGAATCTGCGGTTTGGCAGGCGGCACCTTCACGTTAAGCAGGTTCACCACCTTGCCGGCGGTTGAAGCAATTTGAACTGCGCGCGCAGAGCTCGTCAGGTCGTCAACCGTACCGCGGAGATAGATCACTCCGTTTTCTGCGCCCAGATTCAATGTCTGACCTGGAAGCTCTGTGCGAATCTGACGGCGCACCGAGTCCATGCTGGTTTCCATGGCTGAAGCTGGAGTTCGCACGGTGACGTTGAAGAACTGCCGGCCGCCGCGATCGTCCCAGATAATTAAGCTCGTTTCGCCAGGGGCCTTGCCGTTCACCATAATCTCTGTCGGCGAAATCACGCTGGCTTCGGCAATGTCGCCCAAACCGGTTGCGACTCTGGTTGCCGGACGGACGCAATCCACCAGCACGGTTTTGCCCACGGCAACCGAAAGCTCATTTGCCGAATCCTGAAAAGAGGACCCGCCGGGCTGCTGCGCAGCGGAAGGAGCTTGTGCGTGAAGTACCTGACCGCCGCAAAAGACAAGGCCCAGAGTACTGCCACATGCGATGGAAATGAATATGTTCGCTCTCACTGTTTCGCCTCGGGAGAACTAAATTTTTCCTGACTGCTCTTTGTGCCATTGATAACTTGAACGGTGAACACTTTAGGTGCGGCCACCTTATGCACAACTGTGCCAGTCCGCTTGACGGCCACAGGGGCTCCGAACAACTGCCCAGTTGCCGTCCTTTCTACCTTTTCCACCTTGGTGTCCAGCGGATTGCGAAGAACAAGCTGAATCTTCAAGTTGCTGGCCAGGCTTAATGTCTGAGCATCCTCCGGCGTCACCAGCAAATTCACCACCTGCACCTGCTGCGGTTTTCCTTCAGCATCCTTCTGAATATCGGTGCCGGCCGAGAGAACTGCGATATTCTGAAGTACTGTCCGAGTGAGAGTGCCTTCACTTGGGTCCTGTTGACCGGGAGGCACGCCTAATACCAGAACATCTACGTGCATGCCCGGAGTTACGAATCCGGCTACGCCGACAACCTGATCGACTTTGACTGCACAGGCTCTCATGCCTTGGGGAATGGTGGCCGCCAAGCCGCCGCCGGAGCCAACCGGGGCAAGACGCGAGTCGATAATTGGTTCGCCCTGATAAATGTCAGCGAGAACACCGCGACCGATAGCGTCTGAAGGCTTAAGTATCGCTCCTTTGGGAGGCGTACCCTTCAGCTCCATCGTTGTCAGATTGGCAGCAGTAAGCAGGGTGCCTATTTTGATGTCGGCTGCCGCCGCCACTACCGGCGTTGTGACAATCGGTTTTGCTGCTACCGCTTTGTTACCTACAACCCGATAAACCAGAAATGTGCATCCGCTGGCTATCAGGAACGCGACGAGAAGTATTGTCAGCAGTCTTCGATTCATAGAGAGTTCCTTAACCTACTGTCCATCAGGTCAGCATTATGCCTCCTGAAGAGACCCTTTACCAGCTAAAACAAACCCTGACGGGACCGACCCGATCAGGGATTGATCTACACCTTAGTCATATCGGCAAATTTTCGATTTCAGTGTATCTTCTGCACGGAGGTTACACGCAGAGGTAACCATCTCAAATAGCACAAAAGTACCAAAAGAGATATGAGATACAGTCTGATTATGGGCGATGCTAATAGAAGCTAGATCGCAGCCCCGACAAGCACAGCAGAGATGGAGTTCACTCGCTCATGAGGTCGCCCCGCACGATTACTCTCTTCGCGGAGAGCACGGATTTAAGCCAGAAACCAACGTCTTTCCTTGCGTCGATTCTCTTCCATTGCCTGGCGATTGCACTTGTGTCCTTTGTGGTGCTCTATTCCCCAAGCCTCGACAGAAAAGCAATTGCCCAGCAATACAACATGCGCCGGCTCGACCTGGCGATGCCGGATGAGGCTATTCGACGCTCTGAATCAAGCAAACTAAGGTATCCGACTCCAATAGCGCAGGACCTGAAAGATCCCGCAACTGGCAGGGCCGCTATGATGCGCCAGGTTGCTCATGCTCCCAAAGGAGCTCAGACATTGCTGCAACCCGACCTCACCAAGCAGGTCACGCTACCTGATCCCGTGCAGGTTCCAACGCTGATGGTCTGGACTCCGAGTAAGGCGGTTGTGAAGACGATTGTTGCGCCTCCGCCGACCAAACCTACGTCTGCCAATATCACGCCATCTCCTGCGCCGCCCACTCAAGAAGTAAATCTGGCCGACATCAGCATCGTAACAAGCCAATTGCCGCATCCTAAGTTGCCAACTCTGCCAAGCACTACTTCTCCGGTTGCAGTTCCAGGACCTGAGGTCCAGATGGCGCCCACTTCAATCACGCAAGTTGCCGCCAAGCCGACGCCGGCCGCCGTCATGTCTCTCTCCGATGTCCACATGGCACAGGGCACCGTCGTACTTCCTCCGGTGAACGAGTCAGCCGCTTCAAAATCCGATGGGCTGCTTGCTCCCGGAGAAGTGCACAATTCGGCTCCGGGAACAGGCGATCACGATGGAAAAGGCGGAGCCGCTAACCACGCCGGAAAGGGTTCAAGCTCTAACGGAAATACGGGCACCGCAGCGGACGGGCGAGGCGCCGATTCGCCCCTTCCCAGTGGCAACGGCACGGGCAACAACCGGGTTACAGTTACCAGGATTACATTGCCCAAAGATGGCCAATTCGGCTCGGTAGTTGTTGGCGTATCGCTTGAAGATCAATTTCCTGAGATGGCGCGTGTGTGGGCGGGCAGACTTGCTTATACCGTTTACCTGCATGTGGGGCTGGCAAAAAGTTGGATACTTCAATACTCTCTACCCAGTTCTGATGAAGCAGCAGCGGCGGGTAGCATTTCGCGCCTGGATGCACCCTGGCCATTCAACATTGTTCGGCCAAATCTCGATATAGATCCTTCAGAGTCCGAGGCGATCATGGTGCACGGATACGTGAACCAGTCCGGCCATTTCGAGGGGCTCAAAATTGTGTTTCCACCACAGTTCCCGCAGACGCAGTTCGTTTTAGCGTCACTTGAACAGTGGCAATTCAGACCCGCTGCCCGAAACGGACAGTTAGCTCGCGTTGAAGTGTTGCTGATTATTCCTGAAGAAGTGCGATAATTTTCAGTTAATGATTGGCGGACTGAGATCGACGTTCTCTCATCAGCTCTCGGCCAAATGCGCCTTCTAAGCTTTTCCGTTCAGTAATTCCTGCAGAAAACGCGCCAGGTCGTTCTTGTTGACACCATCGATCTGTGTGCCCTTCGATTTGCCGGAATTCTCTTCATCCTGATTGATAACAAACTGCAGGCCGACGCCGTCGTTGCCCCAACGAACCGCTCGCGACAGAACAGAGATGGAACGCTCGGCAATTTCTTCGCCTGCGAGAGTATTTTGAAGCGTCATCAGGATCAGCGTGCCCGGATACCACCGCTCTTCCGTCACAACATACAAGCCTGTTGCGCTGATGTCGCGCACGAAGTGCGCCTTTGGAGCGGCACCGTTCCAGTAGTAGGCTGCAAGACCCGGCGCGCGTTCTCGAGGAGCGCGGCTAGGATCTGGCGACCACCAGCGCTGTAACCAGTTTTGCGGTGGCCTCACTGCCCTTATACCAGGTTCTATCAGGCTCATCTCGTGGGTCCCACTCAAAGCGATGGCGTGGGTTTCCAACTCCACTAGCCCCGGACCTCCACTCCAAAGGGGCTGCTCTCGCAGCACGACTGCTCCCTGCAGCACACCCGTATCCTCGCTGCCGGCAGCAAGCCGCTCAAGGCGCATCTCCATCTCTTCAGCTACGCAGAGAATCAGCTGATCGCCGGGTTGCGTTTGCGAGGAATATATTGAGTGCGCCGGCAGAACGAGTACACTCGCCGGCCGCGAAATTACAGATGTGGCAAGAAACGTTGGGAATGATTCCACGAGTTCAATTACGCGGCAATGTGAATCCAGATAGATCAGATCAAGTGGCGCGTATAGATCCGTCGTCGGGATGCCATGAAATGGCTTGAGCCAGATGCCTTCGCCAGATTTAAAAGTCTGCTTCGCGAGGATATCGCCGATATTGGCGAATGAAAGTTCTGTGGCAAGCACCTCGAGCGCTAGAAAGCACTCGCGTGTCTGGTTATAGGCGCAGTGCACCGGAGAGGCTAGAAACGTCGGTGCTGTAGTGGTTCGCGTAATGCTCATCTCAGATGATTGAGCTCCGATGCTCCGGGATGACCAGTCTAGCTCTTCTGCGATTCCCATTTGAAACTCCCCAAAATCTAGTCTGTTGCCTGGCCTACCGTTGAGCACACTTCGCCTGTCCCGCATGCAGACAGGTACTCGAGACTATCGCCGCCGAAGCGACAACGCCTGACGTCGAGCAGGAAATTTTCAGCGGCGCACGTCCAGTTAACGACGCCGCCGAAGTTAGATTGAACCTGGTTACTTTACTTGCGTACGGCGGCGCTGAATCAGGACCACCAGTACGATGACGAAGAGTACTCCGCAAACTATCCGGATGATTGTTGTGTTATCCATGATTATTTCCCTTCCTCCAAGAAGTCGTGGTTCGCTCCCTTGCGGGAGAGGAACTGAGTTGATTCGCTCTGTAGCGGCAATTTCCCGGTCCAACTAGATTTTTAAACCGGGCAGCAGCGGGTGCAATCTCTTCTGCGACACCGCGAGCTCAAAAGCACCTTCCGAGTTAATTCACTCGCGAGCGGCGGCGCTGAACGAGAACGCCCAGCACGACAACGAAAAGCAACCCGGAAACGATCCGGATAATTGTAGCGCCTTCCATATCTCCTCCTCCTTTAATCATTTCGCAAAGAACGTTTTGAATGATTCCATCATCAAGATCACCGCGGGCCCCAGTGTTACCAGGAACAGCGCGGGAAAGATGAAGAACACTAGCGGAAATACCAGCTTGACCGAAGTCTTGGCTGCCATCTCCTCAACTTGTTGAATACGCTTGGCGCGCATCGTGTCAGAGTGAACACGCAGCGTCTTAGCAACGCTGGTTCCAAATTGCTCTGACTGCACCAGAACAGACACCAGATTGCGAATACTATCTACACCGGTGCGTTCGGACAGATTCTTCCACGCCTCGGAACGGGCACGTCCAGCGCGTTGTTCCAGCACCAGGATTCCAAACTCGTCGCAAAGCTCCGGTTGTGCCTTTTGCAGTTCCTCGGCCGTTCGGGCGGTGGCCTGATCCAGGCTGAGGCCAGCTTCAATACAGATGATCAGCAGGTCCAGCACATCGGGAAGGCCGCGCTCCATCTTCTTCTGCCGTTGCTTGATCTTTCGGCCAAGCCAGAAGTCAGGCCCGAGGAATCCCAGACCGAGGCAAGATGCGTAGACAAAGAACGGGCTGAATTTGGCCGCACCGCTCACCAGCGCAATGGCACAAAGCACCACCGGTACAAGCACCTTGCAGCCGTAGAACACTCTTATGGCAGACTCATTGCGATAGCCGGCTCGCGTAAGGCGTTGCATCACGATGGAGACTTCAGCCTGGCTCTTCGGCAGCACATGCTCGAAGTGCTCCACCACGCCGCCGATCGATAGACCGGACTCCTTGATCGCATCGACGACATTCCGCTTCTTCGGGCGCGGATTGATGGCATCAGCAATGCGTTGAGGCAGGGCGTCGCGATAGAACACAAGCAATGCGCCGCTTGCGATCAGAAAAAAGACGACGATGAACGAGATGATTATTAAACCCATGATTCACCCACTAAACTTCCATATTGACGATCTTGCGAATGATCAAGCCGCCAACAACGGTCATGCCGGCTGACGCCCATAGCAACTTGACGCCAATATCGCGCGTCCACAAGATACTCATCATGGTTGGATTGATCGTGTAAATGGCTACGCCAAGAGCGACCGGCAGCAGCGTCAAAATCCAACCGGTCAATCTGCCTTGTGCCGTGTGTGTCTGGACATTCCTTTTCAAACGGAACCGCTCGCGAATCACATATGCCGTCTTGTCCAGTACCTCAGCCAGGTTGCCGCCGCTTTCCTTCTGAATCGTGATGGCAGTGGCAACAATCCTGATGTCCTGCAACGGCACGCGATCGGTCAGGTTGTCGAGAGCGTTCTTGAGTTCGAGTCCATAGTTCTGCTCTTCAAAGCAGATCTTGAATTCGCCGCCGACGGGGTCTGGGCATTCACGCCCGACCAGCCCCATGGCGGCAATCAGGCTGTGACCGGCGCGTAGACCGCTGACCATCAGGTCGAGAGCTTCAGGCAATCCAGATTCAAATTGGCTGAATCTCTTGCTGCGTTTGAAGTAAACGAACCCCAGCGGCGCCAGTCCCAGCGCTACTCCAACCGCCAGCATCAGTGGAAACGACGCAAACTTGTAGTACACAATTACAGCCGGAACCATAAAGAAAGCGCCGCACATCGAAAGCAGCCGGCCCGTGCTCCAGTTCAGATTCGCCTGATCAAGGATTTTGCGCAAAAACGGCGTGACTTCAAGATGCGTAAGCCTGCGATTCAGCCAGGGAATACTGCTGACCTGATCGCCTTTGCGAAGATCCACTACCAGGTCCTGCACTTCCGGCGTCTCAGTGGCTAGTGCGGAGTCGAGCCGCGACTGCACGCTCTTGGCTTTTTTTGACGGGCCGCTGAAGGCAATCATCCCTAACGCAATCAATGCGAAAACGCTCAGGAATATCAAGCCGATCATTACATTCGTGCTCATCGTTCGTTCCCCTCTCCGCTTAATTGACCAGCGTTTCGTGTTCAAAGATGCTTGGCGGAAGAATGATGCCCGCCACGCGAAGCCGCTCCAGGAAGCGTGGGCGAATCCGGCTCGGCTTGAACACGCCGATCACTTTGCCGTCCGGCCCAATGCCCTTCTTCTCAAACGAGAAGATTTCCTGCATGCTGATTACGTTCTCTTCCATGCCCGTGATCTCTGAAACACTGGTAACCTTGCGGCTACCATCGCTCATACGGTTGGCCTGGACCACGATGGTGATTGCCGCCGCAATTTGCTGGCGCACAGATTTTTCAGGCAGGTTCATGTTACCCATCGCTACCATCGATTCCAAACGGGCGATGGCGTCGCGTGGAGTGTTGGCGTGAATCGTGGTCATGGAACCTTCATGACCGGTGTTCATGGCCTGCAACATATCGAATGCTTCTTCGCCGCGGATCTCACCCATGATGATGCGATCGGGACGCATACGAAGGGAGTTGATGAGCAGTTGGCGCTGGCGAATTGCACCCTGCCCTTCAATGTTGGGCGGACGTGTTTCAAGTCGCACAATGTTTTCCTGCGCCAACCGCAATTCCGCGGCGTCCTCAATTGTCACGAGTCGCTCATTGTTCGGAATGTACTGCGACATGATATTGAGCAGCGTCGTCTTACCAGAGCCCGTTCCACCCGAGATCACAATGCTGATGCGAGCCTTTACGGCCGCCGACAACACTTCCATCATCTCCGCGGAAATACTGTTCAGCTTGACCAGCTGATTGGCAGCCAGCGGGCCAGTGCCGAAACGACGAATCGACATCGAAGGACCGTCCAGCGCCAGCGGAGGAATGACGGCGTTTACACGGGAGCCGTCGGGGAGGCGAGCGTCGACCATTGGCGAGGACTCATCCACTCGGCGTCCTACGCGCGAAACAATGCGATCGATGATCTGCATCAGATGCCGGTCGTCGCGAAACGATATATTCGCCCGCTGGAGCAAGCCGCCTTTTTCAATAAATACGTGGTCCTTGTCGTTTACCAGGATGTCGGAAATCTTTGGATCGCGAAGCAGCGGCTCCAGGGGTCCAAGGCCGAAGACTTCATCAAGCAAGTCTGCCTGAATCTTTTCCTGTTCCTCATAACTGAGCGGCACGCGCTGATCAGCCATGATTTCTTTCACGATTCCCAAAACCGCCTGGCGGGCCTGGCCGGAGTTGACGCGTGAAAGCTTCTCCAGATCGAGCTTGGAGATCAGTGTCCGATGTATTTCCGCTTTGTACGTTTCAAGATTCAGTAGTTCCACGTTTTACACTCCATCTAGAAATTGACGTGCGTTTGACAACCATCATCCAAACAAGCTGAATCCCTTCTTCTTTTCCGGCTCAGCATGATCCACTGCCAGCGACTTCACCATGCGTCCGATTTCGCGGGACACCGGCGAATTAGCCAACGCCAGCGGTGTGGCGTTGATCTGCATCTGCCGCACCGTATTAAAGTCGTTAGGAACCTTCCACTGCGGAGAACGGGTGAGAGCACGCGTAATGGCCGCGTCGGACACGCTGAATGCCTTGTCTTCGTAGCGGTTGATAACGATTTCGAGTTTTGGCGATTCGGGTTCGTTGAAGAATTCCGCAATCAAACGATTTGAATTGCGCAGTTCCGGAATGCCCGCCTGCGTAACCAGGTAAACCGTGCTCGCCTTGCGAAACAGAGCCGTCTCAGTCAAATCAAGCCTGGCGCCAATGTCGACAATGACGTTTTCAAATGTCTGCTGGGCGACGGTGACGAGCTTATTGATCTCAGCAGGCGTTCCTTGATGAAGACTCAACTTGCCGGTTGTAGCCAGCACCGAAAGTCCCGAGCTGTGTGTGACAACAAGACTCTTCAGAAGATTGGAATCGAGCCGCTCTGCGGCCTGCAGCGCATTCACTGTCGAATACTCGGGGATGAGCCCAAGATTCAGCGCGATATCACCAAAGGGGAGATCGAGATCTATCAGAAGCGTCGACTGCTTTGAGGATTGAGCCAGCGATACCGCAAAATTGCAGGCCAGAGTTGTGACCCCCGCGCCGCCCTTTGCTCCAATGAACGTGAGCAGCCTTCCCTTGGCAGTTGCCTTCTCCTGGTCCGAAACGCTTTCTTCCAGAGCCTGACGCGCAGCCGCACGTTGCAGCGACTCGCTCAGCAGCGAATTGCCAAATGGAGGAACTAGAAACTCCCGTGCTCCCGCGCGCATGCAACGCAGCAGGAAATCGGATTGGGACTTGGCGGAATAAACCATCACCGTAGCCGTCGGTGGTGCAACGCATACTGCCCTCTCGACCAGATCGATCGCAAGTTCGGGATCTGTATCCAGTTCGATGATGGCGACATTGTGCATCTCCATCAACAATGCCGGCGTGTCATCCAAACTTGGCGGATAAGACGCAAACGCATGAACTTCATCCGCTCCACTCCCGATTAGCGCACGCGCCATTTCATTGCGCAATTCATCGCCCGGACCGATGAGGGCGATCGTTAATTCATTAAATGGTCCCGGAACCGGCGATGCGCCTGATTGAGCGTCAAACAGTTCTTCACCTACTGCCTCGGACAGTCTATCAGGCGAGTTTATTGAGTTATCGTACTTGATCTGCGAGCTCGACATAACCCTCTCTCTCACCGATTCCTATCTTGCAAAAAAAGAAATCAATGTACCGATTGCAATCGCGGGTGCGTAAGGCATCTTGCGCTTAAGCGGATTTGCCATCACCATCTCCGGATCGCGAAGTCCACCCCGATCCCTCCAACCGAACGCCAGATTGCCCGCGCCGGTAAACAATTCCTTGAGAAATCCCCCGAAGACAGCCCAGCAGAAAACCATCAATCCGCCAACCATCCCCGTAATCACCAATGCGAGGATCAACTGCTGCGGGCCAACCCATGCTCCGATTGCTGCACAGAGCTTCACATCGCCCGCTCCCATCCCACCCATCCAGAAAAGGACTCCGTAAATCACCAGTCCCAGCAAAGCTCCACTGAGACTCTGTTCCAGCCCCTGCCAACCCTGCATCCAGACGGAAACCACAATTCCCGTAGGCAGAAAGGGTAGCACCAGCCAGTTGGGGATGCGTCGACTGCGCAGATCCGTGAAAGTGGCCACGCCAAGAACGACAAGTGTAGGCCACCACGCGAAAGAATGCATTCTTAATGCTCCTGACCCCAGGGAATTCAAGGGAACACGCCCGGTGGAGCAATTAGTCCACCAAACAAGAATGCGTAAATCTATATTATATTCAATAACTTAACTAAATCTTACCTGTTCGGGTGTACACGCCTGTTTACGGAATTGCACCCGAAGTGAAGCAGACCGTATACAAGTAGACCCGGTATTCGCTCGACGAGAGCGCTTTTATGCCTGCCACCCAAATTCACCCGATAAAAAGTTGCGTGAGCGCAATTCGAGCAAAAATCTCTGTCCCACATAAGTGTTATTACCGATAAACAACAAAGGAGGAGGCGAGTGAATGGAGGATTTCCGACCCTCAACTCCATGATTGGGCCAGGACGATCCATCGGTGCAGTTCTATCTATCTACAAATAAAAGTCTTGCCTGAGAATCTCCGTGCCGGATAGCTCAAAACTCGCAGCTGCAAAGACTCAAATTCATGGTTTGTGCAAGCGGTTGAATTGCAGAGACTTGGCGTCCAAAATCCTCAACCAGCACAAGCAGGTCCCACTCTTGGCAAACCCCCATTCCAAAGGTCACATCTGGGTAGCACTAAACAGTCATTGGCTTTCAATGAAGGCGTGCCGATGATGGATACATCTCACCGCTTCTTGGATGGAACGAAAGTCCGAAAGGCTCGGGGAAACCTTCAAAACGGCACGGGGAAGCCGCATTCATGATCAAGATTGGCCTTTACTCTGAAGATCGCACGCTACGTTCACTTCTTTCGTCCGCTCTTGGCAAAAACTTTGCGGTTCAACAGGGTTCGGATGCGATCGGAATGAGCAGCCTTATTGCCGACGGTCAATGCGATGCTCTGATTCTCGATCTCAATTCCAATCGTGACGCTCTTCCTGAACGCATCCAGGTGTCTCGCGAACTCATTGCTTCAGGTCTTCCCGCGATTGTGATGGCGGATGACGGCCTTCGTTCAACTGCGTTCGAAATGGTGCGCAATGGCGCGTTCGGTTACTGTCGCCGTCCACCCTCAATCCGCGATCTGAAAACAATGCTGAGCCGCGCGTGCGAAAACTCGGCGCTTAAGAGGCAGCTCGAGAACGTGCAACTGCGGCTTGAAGAGCCTGCCAGTTGCGATCGCCTGATCGGCTCCAGTTCCCACATGCGCCGCGTCTATCAACTCGTCCGTAGCGTGTCCAATCTCAATGCGGCGGTGCTGGTGACCGGCGAGAGTGGAACCGGCAAGGAACTGATCGCCCGGGCTATTCATAATCTCGGATCGCGCGCCGAGCGTCCTTTTGTGGCCGTATCTTGCGGAGCCATTCCTGAAACGCTGATCGAAGCTGAACTTTTCGGCCACGAGAAGGGCGCATTCACCGGCACAGTCGGCGCTCGCGAAGGATATTTTGAACAGGCCGCGGACGGCACACTGTTTCTGGACGAAATCGGCGATCTCAGCCTGTTTACGCAGGTCAAACTGCTCCGCGTTCTGCAGCAGATGGAGTTCAGCCGCCTGGGTAGCAACCGCCTTATTCCGCTGCGCGCCCGCCTCATCTTCGCCACCCACCGCGACCTGGGTCAGCTAGTGGCCGAAGGCAAGTTCCGCCAGGATCTGTTCTACCGCATCAACGTTATGCGAATTGAATCGCCGGCTCTGCAGGAACATCCTGAGGACATTCCGGCCATCGCAAAATATATTCTCAATAAGTACTCGCAATCGTTCCAAAAGCAGGTGGATGGATTCGCACCCGAAGCCATGGAAATGCTGCAGAACCATTCGTGGCCCGGCAACGTTCGTGAACTTGAAAACGTCATTCAGCGGGCCATCATTCTCGCTCCTGGCCAGTTCATTCGTGCTGAAGACCTGACTCTGCACGCCAACGAACAAGAACCCGGCAACTTCGACGAAGTCGTCAATATCGGCGAGTATCAGCCGTCTGGTTCATTCGAACGGCAGATACAGGAATACAAAGTGAAACTTGCGGTGAACGCTGTCCGCGAGAATAATGGCAACAAGACTCTCGCCGCACGCCGACTTTGTATCTCCAGGGCCTACCTTCATCGGCTCATCAGACTTGCTGAATCCGATCAGGTGTTCGACCAGAGCCTGAGGGAAACGGCTACCGCCTGATCCAGTATTCGGCGCCGGGTAGAAACAGGTCAAAGTCTTTGCGCGCGTTCCAACGGCTTTTCTCATTCCCGGTTGCCCTCGCCAGCCTGCTCGTCGTGCTGACAATGCTCACCGTCCGCGGGCGATTCGACGACCCCGACTCGTGGTGGCACCTCAAAATGGGCCAGCTCATCTGGACCTCCCACAGCATTCCCGCTCAAGACATGTTTTCCTACACCGCCAATCATCAGGCGCTGGTTCCACAGGAATGGATCGCACAATTGAGCATCTACTGGGCCTATCTCATGGGTGGATATTCCGGCATGATGATCTGGTTTGCCGTGCTTGCTTCGGCCCTTGTCGTTCTGGGATACCTGCTGTGCTGGCTGTATTCGGCGAATGCCAAGGTAGCTTTCTTGGGCGCAATGGTCATCTGGTTCTTCGGCACCATTGGATTTGAGATCCGGCCCCAGATGTTCTCCTACCTGCTCATCGTTGCCGAACTCTTGCTGATCCATCTTGGCAGAACACGGAATGGCCGCTGGTTCTTCGGACTACCAATTGTGTTCCTCATCTGGATCAACAGCCATGCATCCTTCATTCTCGGCATCGCCGTCGCATGTGCGTATCTTCTCGCTTCGTTTTTCGAGTTCGAGATGGGCGTGCTCGTCTCACACCGTTGGGATTCGCAACGTCGCCGCCTTTTCATATGGTCGCTCCTGCTTTCTGTTGCTGCGTTGTTCGTGAACCCGGCGGGGTTCAGGCAGATCTACTATCCGATAGACACATTGATGAATATGAAATTGCTGATGGCCAACGTAGAGGAGTGGGCGCCGCTGCAACTGACTGAGGCACGCGGCATCGGATTGTTCGCAATTCTCTTCTGCATATTGCTCGTGTTGATGGCCAAAAAGGCCGAGTTGTACCTGGATGAATTGATCCTGCTGGCAGCAGGCACATGGCTGGCGGTCGGCCACATTAGAATGCTCATTGTCTTCGGAATCCTGGCGGCGCCAACATTGTCGCGTCAGCTTGCGAACGTGTGGGAGAGCTACGAGCCGGAAAAAGATCGCGTTTTACCGAACGCTGTTTTCATCGGCTTGTCACTCGTTGCAATCGTGCTGGCGTTTCCCAGCCGACAAAATCTCGAGCAGCAAGTTCAGGCCGAGAGTCCCGTCAAAGCGCTTCAATATGTTCAAGCGCATCACCTCACCGGGCCCATGTTGAACGACTATACCTACGGCGGCTATCTGATTTGGGCCGCACCTGAGCATCCGGTAATGATCGACGGCCGAACGGATATTTATGAGTGGTCAGGATTTCTTGAACAGTATGCGCGATGGGCAACGCTGCAAGAGGATCCAAACCTCCTTTTGCAGAAATACAATGTAAACTTCTGCTTGCTTAGCACGCACTCGCAGATGATCAATGTGCTGCCGTTATTGCCAGATTGGAAACTGGTCTATTCCGACGACCTCGCTCGCGTATTCGTAAGAACGCCCTCGCAACGCCCGCCAGAATTAACTGCGAACTAGGTGTGCACGTTGTATTCCGGCGATCCCGCCATTACCAGCCCGCTCTTTTGCCGCCCGTGAATGTACCGGCAGCACCAACCGGTCTCGTGCGGCGGCCGATCTGTAGGAGCAGCCAGGTCGCGATATGTGACTTTGCCATAAAGGAAGACACGCTCTTCCCAGTTCTCAATGCGCCGGAACGCCTCGTCTGATCCGCAGAGAGCTTTCACATCGTCGCGGCAAAACGACTTCAGGTTCATAAATTCGCCCGGCAAAAGAATGATGGAAACGAAAGGCGTCTCGGCGTCCTCTGATTTGTATTCAGGTATCGAAGGCAAGTGCGACTCGTCGATGGCGATCCTTGTTTCCTCTGACGCCGCAACCACCTGTGCCGGTCCGCGGCCGCGGTTGGTGGCGATCACGGTGAATCCGTTTTCGATGCTGCGTGAAGGCACAATCGTGATCAACACCCACGGCCGTTCTGCATTGATAATGGCCTGCGCATGAAGCAAGGCTGCTTCCGCGCTTTTGCACGCTGCTTCAGCGCTCTTGGCGGCAATTTCGGCCGCCGACTCAGAGTATTTGCTCTGGCGCTCGATCTTTTTAAGCGTTTGAATGCCAAGCATGATGCCCGCATATCCCAGCAGTGCAAGCAGCACATTGGCACCCCAGGCAATGCGGTCCTGAACGGGCCAGGGGGCTGGTGCGGGAGCCGCTGTGGCGACCGTGATGTGGGCAGGCTGATAGTCGCATCCCGCACCCTCGCAGTTCGACGGGGCAACCGGCGCAGTTGACGGCGCAGTTGTTAAAGCCGTGGGACCTGCCGCAACCGAAGCGGGAGAAGTTACCTGGGCCGGGGCCTTGGCGCCCGGCTGATTGCCAGCTGAATGGTTATTCGATTGGCCGGCAGCTTTTTGCTGCGTCTGCGTCAACGCTAACAGCGTTGCCAGCACAATCAAGCCCTTTGAGATCATGGCGCAAATGTAACATACCGTTCTCAAGATGCACATTCCTTCTTGTCGAGGACTAGACCAGTGACCATGCTTCACAGGTGCGTTCACGCCGGCGCGTACTTCAGAACAGGTGATCGGCAGCGCGAATACTTCCTGCAACATAGCTTCCAAGACCGTTGTTAGCATCTAAAAAACATGGGCCACGGCCCGAGGTTTGCTCCGATACAACCACGCGATTATTGTGTGCATCCCCTTTAAAGCCTCTATTCGTGGATGCATGACGTGTGTCACGACTTCCTTAATCGTATCTGCACAAAGCTCCTTGATTCTCCTGCGTGGCACGAACGATCGATGGAGCATCACTGCGGGTCCCTCAGAAGCGTTGCATCGATCGGATTGTTCGAACGTTAGATAACAGGCGCTGCCGTCAGGTTCCCTCTGCACCGCAGCTAGGCAAGGCCAGAATGTGCAGGAGAAAACAAGAGATGGCTAATACCGAGACCCGCAAGATCAAACGCCTGAATACGGAATTTGATCGTCGCGTTGAAGAGCGTGCGGATGAACTCACACTGAGCGAAACGCAGTTCAAGATGCGCGCTCGGCTGCTCGACATTGCATCCGAGGCGATTATCGTTCGCGACATGAATGGACTGATCACATTCTGGAATGCGGGCGCCGAAAAGACCTACGGCTGGACCCGCGAAGACGCCATCGGCTCCAAGATCCATCAGCTTCTGCAGACGACTTTTCCCATTCCCCTGGAACAAATTGAAAAGGAGCTGCGCGAAAAGCGCTTTTGGCACGGGCGCCTTACACAATCAAAAAGGAACGGCGAGAGAATCATTCTGGATTGCCGAAAAACCATGAATGACGAGAACGACGCGGTGCTTGAAGTTAACCGCGATATCACAGCGGTAATCAAAGCGGAAGAAATGCTTCGAGTCTCAGAAAAACTTGCTGCAATGGGCCGCGTGGCCGGCATCATTGCGCATGAAATCAACAATCCGCTCGCGGCAATCACCAATATTTTTTATTTATTGCGCAACCACCCCCAACTCTCCGACGAACCACGCGCCCTGGTGGAAAGAGCTGAGCAGGAGTTGGATCGGGTAAGTCACATCACGCGCCAGACACTCAGCTTCTATCGCGAATCGAAGCAGCCGATCATGATTTTCATGCCGGAACTGCTTGACGACGTGCTCGAGCTGCAACAGCGCTTGCTCCGCGAGAGCAAAATCACCGTGCGCAGAAATTATCAGTCCACTGCACCAGTAAACGGCTACCCCTCCGAGCTGCGACAGGTGTTTATGAACCTGGTTGGCAACGCCATTCAAGCAATGTCCGAAGGCGGCACCCTTGGCGTCTTCGTTCGCGAATCAACTGATTGGACAAAGAATCAGCGTGGCACCATGGTTTCGGTAATCGATACGGGCGTGGGCATTCAGCCTGAAGACGTGCAGCAGCTCTTCCAACCTTTCTTCAGCACCAAGTCGACGAAAGGTACCGGGCTTGGACTCTGGATCAGCCAGGGCATCGTTCAAAAATACGATGGCCGCATTACCTGCCGTACCATGCGCGGAAAAGACGGCAATGTTACCTGTTTTCGTGTCTTTCTACCCGGCATCGGCGCGCTTGATAGAGCGCACCATGTCGAGAACGATACCGCCAGCCACGAATTCAACGCGTCCGCAGCCCTTTAATCTCCACCGACTTTCCCCCCATAAAAAACCGTGCCGGAGACCGATGCTGGCCGCGGGTTCGAACCCATTCGGCTTGCATCGATCTCCGGCGCGGAGAGTTAATTCATTCTTTCAAAGCAGCTCTAGTAGTGAACTAGAACTGGTACTTGGCTGCAAGTTGCAATTGGCGCATCGAAGCGGTACCCCCAATGCGGCCGAAAGTGGAAGAGGCGAGGTTCAAAGTTGGATTGTTCCAGTTCGGGTGGTTGAGCGCATTGAATGCCTCGAAGCGGATCGCGATCTGGTGCTTCTCGTTGTAAGGCATGTTGAAGGCCTTATGTAAGGAAGCGTCGAGATTCGTAAAGCCGGGGCCAGTGAAGCTGCCGCGCTGGAGAGAACCGAAGGTTCCGGCTGTTGGAGATGCGAATGCGGCCTTATTGACCCAGACGTTCAGCGAACGTGCGCTGCCGCTAAGGTAAGGGCTGGTTCCAGTTGGATTGGGCCGATCAAATCCGCCGAACGGAGAGGCGATGCTGGAATTATCAGTGCCGAGCAGCGGAGTTCCGACCTGGCCCGTCTGGTGGGTAAAGATTCCGCCTATCTGCCAGCCGCCAACGAACTCGCCTATGGCTTTGTTGGTGTTGATCAGCTTGCCGGGGCCGAAGGGTAATTCGTAATTGGCTGAGCCCACGATGCGATTCTTCACGTCGAAGGCCGACCGGCCGTATTCGCAGGCAATGCACTCGCTGTTTTGCGGGTACAGGTTGTCGTTGCCCTGGTTGCGGATGCCGCTCGTATCGTCGAGCGACTTACTCCAAGTATACGACGCTATCACGCTGAGTCCCCTACTGAAGCGCCGGGTGGCTTTCACAGCGAACGCGTTGTAATTTCCAGTACCTTGGTCGTGTTGATACTGGAGACCGTATTGTGCGGGATTGCCCTTCGAGTCCAGCCCCACATAGAAGGGGAGCCGCGACGCGACTGAAGTAACAGCGCCGGTGCCCATGTATCCGTATGGAGTAGGTTGATTTGCATTGATGAACCCATAAAGGTGCCGGCTCACCGCGCCCTGGTATCCAATCTCGAACGACCAGTCTTGCCCAACCTGCCGCTGGATGTTGAACAGGAACTGTTCGGTGTAACTGGTCTTGTGACTCGGAGCATTCGCATACTCGACGGTGGTCGGGCCGAGAATTACTGTTGTGCCGCCGCTTGCGCCTGGCGCTGCGTTGGCCCAAGTCAGATTGGAATTACCGTAAGGTGCCGTCGTGTCTACATTGATTGCGGTTGCGCGCCCGGCGATGTTGCGCGCCATGTCGAAGTACGCGTTGCCGATATCCTGTGTGTAGAAGATACCGAAGCCGGTGCGAATCACCGTCTTAGCGTCCGGCGAGTAGGAGATGCCGAGTCGTGGCGCGAAATTCAAGTAAGGCGTATTCATGAGAGGGCCATTGGGTAGAAGCCCGTTGCTGCACTGCGGCGCTGGGCCAAAGGCTTGTGTCCATCGGATGTTAAGGCCTTGATACACGTCTGCCGCTGAACAGTTGCCCTGACGGACCTCGCGTGGCCACTGGCTCTGCGGGTAGGTGGCGCTGGTGTCGCCCATCTTCGGCAAGTTCGGAACATATGCGTTGAAGTTATTCCCAAACGTATCGTTCCAGGGAGGTGTCAGTTCGTACCGAATGCCTGCTGAAATGGTGAGGTTCGGCAAGAGTTTGTATGTGTCGTCCACGTAGTAATCCTGCACGTTGCGCACGTAATTCGCATTGGCCACGGCCACCGCAACAGTAGCCTGGCTTAGATTGCCCAGCAGGGCATCAGCGAGCGCATCGCCACCGGAAAGCGATACCTTTCCAGAGCTATCCTTCGTTTCCAGCGCAGTAGAAATGGGCTGGGCGAAGAACTGTCCGCGTGAGAATTGATTGCCCAACTGGTTAAAGGTTTGGCGGCTGTACTCAAAACCGACTCGCAACGAATGCTTGCCTTTTACCCATCCGAGATTGTCGACAATCTGCCAGGTGGGATCGGTTACGACGTAGGGGCCATCCCCGCCGACATCTCCGATTTCCTGCCAGATAGACGGCGTTGTGCCTGTCGGCCCCTGGCTGAATGCCAGGTCGGGAATGCCCCATGTGGAGGAGTCGCCGCCTTTCAGTCCTGGAATTCCAATCTCGTCGACCACGTTGTGTGTGTATGCCGACAACAGCCCGACCGAATTAAAGAAATGGTTATAGCCGAACCGAGCCTCGTTGACAATAGACGGCGAAATAGTCCAGGTATTGGAACCCATGTACTGGTAGTAATTGGTGATGGTCTTACTGCCCGCTCCCATGAATCCTGTCGACAGGAGGTCTTCTTTGCCGGAACTGTAGCGGAAGGCGTACTGCAACTTACCGGACTGGATGTAATCTCCGCGAACGGCCAGGCCCTGGCGATTTTGAGGTTGATGGGTGGCGTACGGTGAATTCGAAACTGACTTTCCACCTGAGTAGAATGGCTGGGTGCTCGTCCCAAGGTATTTCAGCAGCGCCTTGGTCTGCGGGGAGATTCTAGAATCAGGAATGGTGTTGTTGGAAAATGGCGTCTTTCCCAAGCCGTTGGCATCTCCGGTTGCCGGATCGTAGATCGTGACGGGTGCACCAGCGGCCGTTGTGAAGCCCTGGTAGTTGCCGCTTGCTATAGCTGGCGAGGGCACAACCGCATTTCCTTGATTCGTGCTACGGATCTTCCTCCACTCATCGTCAACCATGAAGAAAAACTTGTCGCGGCCGTTATATACGTGAGGAATCCTGATCGGTCCATCGAGTTCGAATCCGTAGTCGTTCCATTTGTAAGGGAATACACTTGGTGGCTTTGAGTTGTAAGGGAAATAGTACGGAGTCGCGTCCGCGGTATTGTTGCGGATGAAGTCGTACATGCTGCCGTGATAGCTGTTGGTGCCGCTCTTCGATACCACATTGACTTGCGTCGCTTCGTGGCCGAACTCAGCTTGATAGACACCTGTTTGAACCTTGAACTCCTGGATTCCGTCGAGCGACGGCAGACCGACGTAGGTATTGAAGTCAGGATCTGTATTGTTCACGCCGTCGAGCGTGTAGTAGTCAAACATGATGCGCTGGCCGCCGACCGAGATCGACTGGCTGGCGCGGTCTCCGCCCATTCGCGAGCCGGCCTGTCCTGACGACGATGAAAGCGTGTTGACGTTGGACGAAAGCGCAACCAATGAGAGGTAATTTCTGCCGTTCAACGGCAGTTCGTTGATGGCCTTGTTCTCAACCACCGTGCCGAGGGTAGCGTTCTCAGCCTGCAACAACGCAGCAGCCGCAGAAACTTCGATCGAGTCTGTTACCGCGCCGACTTCAAGCGTGAAATCAAGACGCAACGATTGCTGAATTTGCAGAGCGACGTTGTTGCTGGTGCCGGTTTTGAATCCTGCGTGTGTCGCCTGAATGTTGTACACGCCCACAGGAACAGAGGTAAATGTGTAGTCGCCTGAGCCGGTGGTAACCGTTTCGCGTTTACCAGCCGTGCCCACGTTGATTAAGGTAACGGTTGCATCCGGAATAACCGCGCCCGTCGAATCCGCGACGTGTCCTGATATGTTGCCGAACGTCTGCGCGGACATTTTGCCGGTTACCGTTAACGTAAACAAAGACAAAAAAAGAATGCATCCGAATGTCCTGACAACTTTCCGGGCACAACCGAATAATTCCTCTGTCAACTGGGAATTTGAAAAACGAAATCGGGTAGCCATCCGATTCCCTGTTGCGTCACAAATGTGATTGCCTAACATAATTGATCTTCCTCCGCTGCTTTGAGCAGCCTTGCTTAAATAGACAACAATTGACATCCACGTTCGAGGCCGGGATAGCAAAGTCCGTAGCGTCCCTGACAACTTTCATTGGTGTAAGGTAAAGTGCGTTCCGGGTAGACCGCCTTCAACTTCATGGGACTGCTCCCATTCAGTTGTTCCCCAGAAAACCGATCCGCGCTCTTCGACTCCTTTCAAAGAACTCTTTTCGACGTTCTAATCAATTTGTCGCCGCAGCAAATAATTGCCAGGCTTTTATCCCCAAGAACTCCTCCCCAGGTAAACTTTCTCGCCTTGCCGTGGCCCATTTCCAACCAGAAAACAAGGCAATGCGACGTGACTTCACCTGTAGGCGAAGCCATTCCGCAGAAATCCTTGGAGGCACGTGACTCTACCGCTTGAAAAACGACTTGTCAAATGACCTCGGTTCTGCAGAACAGCCCAAGTAAATCGATTTCTTATAAGAAATTCTTCTTGTTCGAATGCTTTTGCATGTCTGAAACACGCACAAGCTCTTCTGCAAATTCAGATTAGAGGGAAGGCCATGTGAGATGATCCGCGGGCATTTGCTTCATCTTGGAAGACAGTTGTGGACTGTGATTGTCCGAAATAAAACTGTGCCGGAAAAATGAATGCCGGAGACCTTGGCAAGCTTCGTGGGTCTTAACCCATTCGGCCTGCAGCGGTCTCCGGCAGGAGTGTCGAATTTTAAAAATTCACACGCTTTCTAGTCGCGAACTAGAACTGGTATTTCGCCGCCAATTGCAGCTGACGCATCGCGCGGGTACCGGTGATACGGCCGAAGGTTGACGAACTGAAGTTCAAATTCGGGTTATTCCAGTTGGGGTGATTGAGAGCATTGAACGCCTCAAAACGGATATCCAAATGATGCTTTTCGTTGTAGGGCATCTGCACTGACTTGTGCAGCGAGGCATCAAAATTCGTAAACCCAGGGCCTGTATAGCTGCCGCGCTGAAGAGTGCCGAAAAATCCCGGAGCGGCAGAGACGTAAGCAGCTTTGTTCACCCATACGTTGAGCGATCTTGCACTTCCGCTGAGGTAGGGGCTTGTTCCGGTTGGGTTCGGCCGGTCGAAACCGCCGAAGGGAGTTCCGATACTGGCATTGTCAGTCCCGCGTTGTGGAGTCCCCACGGAGCCGGACTGGTGCGTGAAGATCCCTCCAACTTGCCAGCCGCCGATCAGTGCATTCAGCCCTTTATTTGTGACTGGCACTATCTTCCCTGGGCCGATTGGCAGCTCATAAAGTGCCGAACCAATGATCCTGTGTTTAACATCGAATGCTGAACGGCCGTATTCGCACGTGATGCAGTAGCTGTTCTGCGGATATAACAGGTCGTTTCCCTGGTTGCGGATTCCGCTCGTATCATCGAGCGATTTGCCCCAGGTGTAGGCGGCGATCACGTTGAGGCCTCTGCTGAATCGCTTGGTAGCCTTTGCGCTGAATGCGTTGTAATTGCCCGTGCCCCAGTCATGCACATCCTGGATCCCGCCCATGTTTGCGAATGGGGTACGGCCAGCAACCGAAGCCGGTGAGCCCGCTGGAAGATATCCGAGTGGGGTCGCCGCATTCGCGTTCAGGAATCCGTACAGGTGACGGTGAACTGCACCCTGATATCCGGCTTCGAATGACCAGTCCTGTCCAACCTGCTGTTGAATGTTCAGCAGGAACTGTTCTGTGTAACTTGTCCTGTGGCTGACTTGGTTGGCAAACGCGACCGTGTTCGCAGGAAGATTGACGACAGCACCGCCGCTGCCCGGTGCTGCGTTGGCCCAAGTCACATCGGAATTACTATAAGGCGCGCTTCCATTGCTATTCGTTGCCGTCACGCGTCCTGCAACGTTGCGGGCCATGTCAAAGTATGCGTTGCCGATGTCCTGCGTGTAGAAGATACCGTAGCCTGTACGGACCACTGTCTTGGGTGTAGGCGAATACGAGATGCCCAGTCGAGGCGCGAAATTCCCGTACGGAGTATCCAAGAGCGCTCCATTTGGCATGAGTCCGTTGCTGCAAACAGGCTGCGGGCTTCCAGTTACACCTGTCCATCTGATCGCGAGGCCGTCGTAAACATTTGCAGGTGCGCACGCGCCCTGGCGGATATATTGCGGCCATAGGTTCTTCGCATACGTGGTGCTGATGTCGCCGAGTTTCGGAAACGCCGGGAAGTTTATGTTGAAGACGCTGCGATTTTGATCGACCCACGGGGGAGTGATCTCGTACCTGAGGCCAACTGAAATGGTAAAGTTCGGCAGGATCTTGTACGTGTCATCTACGTAGTAAGCCTGCACGTGGCGCAGATAATGAGTATTCGCCACAGCCACCGCCACTGTCGCCTGATAGAGATTGCCGAGCAGGAAGTCAGCAAGCCCCTCGCCTCCAGACAAGGTGCCTGATGATGATTTGAGAGCGGTTGCAAAGGGTCCAGAGCTGAATTGCCCACGCGAGAACTGGTTGCCTAACTGGTCAAAGATCTGGTGGTTGAACTCGAATCCGATCCGCAGAGAGTGTTTGCCCTTCACCCAGCCAACGTTATCGACAATCTGCCACGTAGGGTCTGTGACAACGTATGGACCATCTCCGCCCTGATCGCCAAAGCCGCTCCAGATATTCGGCGTTGTGCCGGTCGGACCGCTTTGCCAGCCCATGGATGGGATACCCCACGTTGCCGGATCGCCGCCAGTGAGATTCGGAACTTTGATTTCATCTACCACGTCGTGCGTGAAGGCCGATAACAATCCGGTCGAGTTGAAGAAGTGTGTGTACCCGAATCGCGCTTCGTTTACGATATGGGGCGTAACAGTGAATGTGTGTGACCCCATGTACTGGTAGTAGTTGGTGATGATCTTGCTTCCAGCCCCCAACAATCCCGTTGAGATTTGGTCTTCCTTGCCAGAACTATAGCGGAAGCCGAACTGCGACCTCACTGACTGGAGGAAATCTCCACGAATCGCCAGACCCTGGTGATTTTCCGGTTGGGTGGTGGCGTAGGAGTAGTTGGAGTGGGGTGCATTGTTCACGAAGAAAGGTTGCGAACTGGTTCCCAGGTATTTCAGTAACGCTGTGGATTGAGCAGCAATTCTGCCTGCGGGAATGGTGTTGTTTGGAAACGGCGTTTTTCCGAGGCCGTTCGCGTCTCCCGTTGCCGGATCATAGATGGTTACCGGTGCTCCGGAGGCTGTAGTGTAGCCTTGGAAATTTCCGCCAACCATTGCGGCTGTCGGCACAGTTGCATTCCCTTGATTAGTTGCGCGGACCTTCCTCCATTCGTCAGCTATCATGAAGAAAAACTTGTCTTTGCCGTTGTACACCTTGGGAATCCTGATCGGCCCGTCAAGTTCGAATCCGTAGTCATTCCATTTGTAGGGGAATACCGTAGGGGGGGTGGAGTTATACGGAAAGAAATAGGGAGTTGCGTCCGCCTCGTTGTTGCGGATGAAGTCGTACATCGAGCCGTGATAAGTGTTGGTGCCGCTCTTGCTCACCACGTTGACCTGCGATGCTTCGTGGCCGAACTCCGCCGAATAAACACCGGTCTGTACCTTAAATTCCTGGATACCATCCAGTGAAGGCAATCCAACATAAGTGTTGAAGTCTGGGTCGGTATTGTTCACGCCGTCCAGCGTGTAGTAGTCGAACATGATGCGCTGACCGCCGACCGAAATCGCCTGGCTGGCGCGGTCGCCACCCATGCGGCTTCCAGCCTGCCCTGATGTCGGCGACAGCGTGTTGACGTTTGAAGAAAGCGCGACAAGTGACAGATAGTTTCTGCCGTTTAGTGGAAGCTCATTGACGGCCTTGTTCTCAACCACCGTACCGAGAGTGGCGTTCTCCGACTGCAGCAACGCTGCAGTCGCGGAAACTTCCACCGAGTCTGTCACCGCACCAACTTCCAGCGTGAAGTCCATTCGAACCGACTGCTGGATTTGAACTGCAATGTTGTTGCTCGATGCTGTTTTGAATCCAGCGTGCGTCGCTTGGATGTTGTACACACCCACCGGAACAGCGGTGAACGTGTAGTCACCTGCCTGAGTGGTAACTGTGGTGCGTTTGCCCGACGTACCCACGTTGGTCAGCGTAATGGTTGAATCCGGAACGACTGCACCCGTCGCGTCAGCTACGTGTCCGGATATATTGCCGAACGTCTGCGCCGACAATCTGGCGGCGGGCGACATCACAAACATGAGTGCAATGATGCAGCATGCTGCGATGAAACTTGTATGTCCCGACTGTACGAGGGTCTTAAGCGCCTTCTCTACGGGAGCAAATGAATTTTTTGTGGAATTGGAATTGTGTGATAGGTCTTGCGCAAAGCGCAATTCTCCTAAAACGGCACTGGCCTGTTTCATGATTTTTATAACCTCCGCTGCTCTAGGCAGCATTTTTTGTTAATAGGAGGAACTACCCACGCCCTTACAACGGGGAAGAATTTCGCGTGAGTACCCCAGAGTTTCCTTGACTGGAGAAGTGGCACAACTGCGGGAGCCCAGTTTCCGCCGGACACATCTCGCATCCGGCGGAATCTCCTGGCCCCTTCTCCAATCACTTAGTCGTGTTGGGTATCTGCACAGTCAGAGTCGAGCGAAACCGATGCTTGCAATCACTGTCGGTCTCATCTCTGCATACCCTTAATCGGTAATGCACTTATTTCTCGGCTTCAAACCACGTTGTACCGGGCATTTGAGCCTTCTTTGCCACTTCCTCGTCCATCTCCACGCCAAGGCCTGGCTTGTCCGGAGGAGTGACATGTCCGTCGATAATGATTTCGCCTTCCTTCACAAACGTCTTCCAGAGATCGAGATGGTTTATCCAATGCCACTCGCATGCCAGGAAGTTCGGATAGGCGGTGCATGCATGCGCAGTCGCCATTACACCAATCGGCGAAACTACACAGTGCGGTGCAACCGGAACAAAGAATGCCTGCGCCAAATTTGCGATCTTCTTGGATTCCGCAAGCCCTCCGGTCTTTTGAAAATCAGGCTGAATGATATCGACAGCTTCCATCTGCAGCAGCTTCGTATATCCCCAGCGCATGTATAGATTTTCGCCACAAGCAATCGGCGTCGAGGTCGAGTGCCGGATGTCCGCCATTACATCAATGTTTTCCGCAGGCACCGGCTCTTCAAGCCACATCAGCTTGAAAGGCTCAAGCGCCTTCGCCACTTTCTTGCCAGTGGGCGCATCGTAACGGCCATGCATATCGCATGCCAGGTCCATGTTCGCCGGAATGGACTCGCGCACATGCGAAACCCACTTCACCATGCGATCGATTTCGCCATTGCTCGCTGTCCAGTTCACTGAGTCGAAACGAGCCGGGTCTCGCGCGTCGTCCAGATCGATCTTCATCGCGGTAAAGCCCTGCGCTTTTATCCAGGGCAGTTTGCGGTCCGACTCTTCGCCAATCGGAACATTCATATCCGAGTCGCAATAAATACGTACCTTTTCGCGAAACCTTCCACCGAGCAAGCGATACACAGGAAGCCCGAGCGCCTTGCCGGCAAGATCCCAGAGCGCGATTTCAAGACCGGAAAGTGCGGTGGTGTATTGGCCACCCTGTGCGCCCGCAAAAATCCCAGAAGTGCGAATCCGTTCCCAAATTGCTTCAACGTCTAACGGGTCGCGTCCCACCAGCATGCGCTTCCAGCTGTGGATCAGCGCCACCGTTCCCGTTGCTGCGTCAGTCGACTCACCCTGCCCATAGATGCCCTGGTCCGTATATACCCGGATGTGCGTCTGCGGTCCGTGTACGACAACCTGGGCAGTACGGATATCTGTGATCTTGAGTTTGGGCCGTTGGTAAGGCGTGCTGTTTGTTTGTACTGCTCCCGCAAGTTTGGGAAGTGACAATGCCGCAAGCGACCCGAATGCCGGAAGAGCAGCGCTCTTCAGCATGGACCTCCTCGAAAAATGAGCCATAACCCCCAGGAATCCTTCCTTGGTTAACAATGCCTAAGTGATTTAAGTAAGCGCTTACGCCCCCTGATCGCCAATGGGGAAGTTCGACGCAGGATTTGATACAGACGCCGCAATGGTGGCAAAGTTTAGAGAGATTCAATATGGATTGTCAACGGAATTCGGGCTTCTTAATCGTTTCAGTAATCCGATTTAGTGTTACTTTCGGTCAAGTTCTTTTTTTTGAATACTTCCGCCAGTTAACGATTAAGGTGAATCCCGCCCTGCCCACTTTTCCATGCTGATTTGTGGAGCCTTTCAGACACGGAAACCACTCCCGATGCAATTCTGCACCTGACCAATCGAGATGTAACTCGACTAACTTTTCTACTTAGTACTCTGGCGCTTCAAGCCCTGTAACCGCTTCGCCGGAACCCGAAGAAATCCCCTCCGGCCGGTCAATGTGCAAAATGGGCCGCCCTGCGTCGCCGGGCAGGAAAACTACGTTGCGCTTTATTCTGCGGAGCCTGGAGACGCCATCATCGGTTCTGCAGCGACCCTCTCGTTGCCGGGTTCGCGTTCGCTCTTATTGTTTTCTCTGGCATGCCTGTTCAGAAAAAAATTCGATGGAAAGAATGCGCGGAAGCATGTCATAGGACCGCCACCGCCTGTATAGCACCGGAACGAGATGCTGCCACCGTATTTCTGCACAATTCCTTTACTAATCCAGAGCCCTAGTCCCGTTCCTTTATCTGCTTTGGTGCTGAAAAATGGTTCAAAAAGCCGCCCCGCGTCAGACGCCCTAATGCCTACGCCTGTATCGGTAATGCATACTGCGGTGCCTTCCCGCTGCGATGCCCAATCGGTGGAATCGAAAACGTGAACCCGCAGTTGTCCCTTCTGCGGCATTGCCTGGATGGCATTGTTAATCAGGTTCATCATCACCTGGCGCAATTCAACCGGGAATCCGTGGACGGGAAACGTTGAAGTGTACTTCTTGCGAACACTGATGCTCTTACTCAACAACTCACGCCGTTGCAACTCAAGCACGTCATCGATCAGATCGTGAAGCTTGATCGGAATAGGCTGCTTTGATTCGCGATAGAAACTCAACGTCTGCCTGGTGATGTGCGACATGCGCTGCAGTTCCTGCTCCGCCAGATCAGCGAGCTCGCGCGCCTGATCATCCAGCGAAGGGTGCGCGCGAAGGATATAAAAAATATTGGTGATTGCGGCCAGCGGGTTGTTGATTTCGTGCGCGATGATCCCAGCTACTTTGCCCATTGCCGCGTGTTTTTCGCTTTCGCGCAGGGCTTCCTCGGCCCGCATCTGGGCGGTAATATCGCGGCCCACCTCCAGCACGGCGCTGCGTTCGTGATTCAGCGTCTTCCTGCAGGCCACTAAAATTTCTCTACCGTCTCGGGCGGTTTGCAGCAGGTTTCCCTGCCATGAACCTGTCGTGCGGATTATCGATTCCACCTCACCGCGAGGAATAGGAAACACCGTCTTCAGGAGAGCATGCATGTTCTGGCCTATGACTTCTTCCCTCCGCCATCCGTAAAGGTTCTCAGCTCCGGAATTCCAGAATTGAGCTTCCCCTTCCAGGCCCCTCTCCATGATCGCCTCAGAAGCCACATCAAGCAGTTCCGCGCGCTTCCGAAATTCCTGTTCGCTCAACTTCAACTCATCGGTCCGTTCTGTAACCAGTCGCTCCAGTTCGCTATTCAACTGTTCCAGCTGATGCGTCTTCCGATGCAGCTCCGCAAACACCCCCACCTTTGCCCGCAGCACTTCAGGAACTACAGGGACAGAAATATAGTCGACCGCACCGCTGCGGTAACCCAGAATGCGATCTGAATCGGTCAGGTGTACGCCGGAAATAAAAATAATTGCGGTTTTTTGAAAGCGCGGATGCTGACGGATGATCTTCGCCAACTCAAATCCATCCACTTCCGGCATGGAGACATCCATCAACACAACCGCGACATCGGTCTTCAGCAGGACGTTCAGGGCCTCCCGTGCGGATCTGGCCTGGATCAGATTCTCACCTAACTCAGCAAGGATCACTTCATAGCTGAGAAGTTTCGACGGTTCATCGTCGACCATTAAAATGTTGACTCTTTCGCCTGCTGTCATTGGTCCAGCTCCATCCCACACAAGCTCCGCTAGCGGTGCAGCCACATTCTCAACGCCGAAAGCAATTGCTCAGTATTAACCGGCTTAGCCAGATACTCTGAAGCGCCGGCTTCGAGGCATCGTTCGCGATCGCCTTTCATTGCTTTCGCGGTCAACGCAATGATTGGCAATCTGCGCATGGCAGGGTTCTGCCGGATCACTTGCATGGTTTCGTACCCATCCATTTCCGGCATCATGATGTCCATCAGCACAATGGCAAGATCCGGCGTCGATTCAATGGTCTCAATTGCTTCGCGGCCGGTTCCGGCAGTCAGCACTTTCATCCCACGACGTTCGAGCACGCTGCTCAGTGCGAAGATATTGCGCACATCGTCGTCGACTACCAGCACCTTGCGATCCATCAGGGCATCGTCGGAACGATGCAGCCGGTCCAGCATCTGCTGTTTCTCGCGCGGCAGATCGGCTATCACGCGATGCAGAAACAGCGCCGTCTCGTCGAGCAGTCGCTCCGGAGACTCCACATCCTTCACGACTACGCTGCGCGCCAGCGAATGCAACTGCGCATCTTCGTCGGCCGATAACTCTCGACCGGTGAACACGACCACCGGCAGATCTCGAAGTTCAGTTGTGTCCCGTAGCTTTTCCAGAACTTCAAAGCCCGTCATATCCGGCAAGCGCAGATCGAGAACCACGCAATCGTAGTTGGACTCCTTCAGCGCCTGTAGCGCATTGGCGCCCGAATCTACGGCGTCGATGTCGATATCTTCAAATTCCAGCAATGCACGGGTGCTCATCTGCTCTGCCGGATTGTCTTCGACCAGTAACAGCCGCTTGCGCCGCGGCAACGAATACTCGCGAATGCGTGTAAGCGCCTCCGCCAACTCTTCTGTTGTCGACGGCTTGGTGACGAACGCGAACGCGCCACGCGAAAGTCCATGATGCCGATCCTCGTCGAGCGTGAGCATCTGCACGGGAATATGGCGCGTTCTCGAATCCTGCTTGAGATGATTCAATACCGTCCAGCCCAGCATGTCGGGCAGGCCTACATCCAGAGAAATGGCGCTGGGATTATGTGCACGCGCGAGAGAAAGTGCTTCCGCTCCCGTATGAGCAACCAGGACTTTGAAGCCCTTATCGTGCGACAGATCGCAAAGCACGCGCGCATAATGCGTATCGTCTTCGACGATCAGCAGCACTGCGTCACCTTCCTTCAGATTCTCGCGATCATCTTCAACGTGCACCACCTGCTCAACCGCTGCCACATTCGAGAGGAAGGTCTGAACCATGGCTGCGGCGCCGCTCTTTTCCTGCTTGCCGACATTGGCCACTGCCGGACCAACATAAGTTTGCGGCAGATAAAGCGTGAAAGTGCTTCCCTTGCCGGGCGTGCTCTTCAATTGAATTTCACCGCCCAGCAAGCTGGCCAACTCGCGGCTGATTGCCAGGCCAAGACCAGTGCCGCCGAACTTGCGGCTGGTGCCCGCATCGGCCTGCTGGAATGCCTCAAAGATAATGCGCTGCTTTTCCGCGGGAATGCCGATGCCGGTATCCGAAACTTCAAACGCGATTACCGATCCAGCTCCGCTCAGAATTGGATGGTCTGAGCTCCAGCCGCTCGAAGCGCTTGAAACAGTGAGATGGACCCCGCCTTGTTCAGTAAATTTGAAGGCGTTCGACAACAGGTTCTTAAGCACCTGTTGCAAGCGCTTCGAGTCCGTGACCAGGCTGCGACCAAGTCGTGATTCGGCGGAGACTTCGAACGAGAGTCTGCGGTTTTCTGCCTCGTGACGGAACGGGCGCGAAACTGTGTCGAGCAGCGACCCAATCAGAATCTCTTCCGCTTCTACAGATACCGTGCCGGATTCAATCTTCGACAGATCGAGAATGTCACTGATGAGATTCAGCAGGTCTGTGCCGGCGCCGTGAATGGTGCGCGCAAATTCCACCTGCTTCGCCGTAAGGCTTCCGTCGGGATTCTCGGCAAGCTGCTGGCCCAGCACCAGAATGCTGTTGAGAGGCGTGCGCAACTCGTGCGACATATTCGCAAGAAATTCTGACTTGTACTTCGAAGTGAGAGCAAGCTCGCGTGCCTTTTCTTCCAGGGCGCGACGCGCCTGTTCAATTTCCTGGTTCTTTCTTTCCACTTCGTAATTCTGTTCGGCCAGTTCTTGCGCCTTCTGCGCAAGTTGCTCGTTGGTCTGCTGCAACTCTTTCTGCTGCGCCTGAAGTTCGGCGGCCAATTGTTGCGACTGCTTCAGCAGGCCCTCTGTCTGCATGGTTGCTTCAATCGAATTGAGCACGATTCCGATGCTCGCCGTCAGTTGCTCGAGGAATGCGAGTTGTGACGCTGTGAAAGCACCCAAACTGGCAAGCTCAATCACAGCTTTAACGCGATCTTCAAACAGCACCGGGAGCACGATCACATTCTTGGGCTTCGCCTTGAAAAGTCCCGAGCGAACCGGGGACGTGCTCCGCGGCAATTCGGTGATCAACATGCGACGTTTCCCAGCCGCGCATTGACCAACCAGTCCTTCGCCAATCCGAACTTCTCTCACCTGGCCTTCAGGCGTATCTGCAAAGGTGGAAAGAAGAACCAGCGTGCCGTCATCCGTGGCCGATGGCTCGCCCTCCATTTGGTAAATCACGCCCTGGTGTGCATTCACAAGCGGAGCAAGCTCTGAAAGCAGCATGCGGCCCACTGTGCTCAGGTCGCGCTGGCCTTGCAACATTCCCGTAAAGCGCGCCAGGTTCGTCTTCAACCAATCCTGCTCCGTGTTGCGATCGGTCGTCAGGCGCAGGTTGTCGATCATGGTGTTGATGTTGTCTTTAAGTTCCGCCACTTCGCCGCGGGCTTCCACCTGAATAGAACGTGTCAAATCGCCCTTGGTTACGGCGGTTGCCACTTCTGCAATTGCGCGAACCTGGTTAGTCAGGTTGTCTGCCAGCAGGTTCACGTTGCCGGTAAGATCCTTCCATGTTCCCGCAGCGCCGGGCACGTTGGCCTGTCCGCCGAGCCGGCCTTCCACGCCCACTTCGCGAGCCACCGTCGTCACCTGGTCGGCAAATGTCGCAAGCGTGTCAGTCATATTGTTGATAGTGTCGGCAAGCGCGGCCACTTCGCCTTTGGCATTCACCGTCAACTTTTGCGTGAGGACACCGTTGGCCACAGCCGTAACGACCTTCACAATGCCGCGCACCTGCTCGGTAAGGTTCACCGCCATTACGTTGACGTTATCGGTGAGATCCTTCCACGTTCCAGCCACGCCAGGCACTTCAGCCTGTCCGCCAAGTTTGCCTTCGGTGCCCACTTCGCGAGCCACGCGCGTAACTTCTGCGGCGAACGCATTCAACTGGTCCACCATCGTGTTGATGGTGTCTTTCAGTTCAAGAATTTCGCCCTTCACGTCCACCGTAATCTTGCGGCTAAGATCGCCGCGAGCCACGGCCGTTGTAACCTGCGCAATGTTTCTCACCTGGGCTGTCAAGTTGCCGGCCATGGCGTTCACTGAGTCGGTGAGATCCTTCCACGTCCCGGCCACACCGGGCACGTTCGCTTGGCCGCCAAGCCGGCCTTCCGATCCCACTTCGCGAGCCACGCGTGTAACTTCTGCAGCGAATGAGCGAAGCTGCTCCACCATTGTGTTCAGCGTCTCTTTGAGCTGCAGAATTTCGCCGCGCACATCGACCGTAATCTTGCGCGACAGATCGCCGTTGGCAATAGCCGTTGCCACTTCGGCGATGTTTCTTACCTGTGCCGTCAGGTTGCCGGCCATAAAGTTGACTGAGTCGGTAAGATCTTTCCACGTTCCAGCAACGCCCGGCACCACGGCCTGGCCACCAAGCTTGCCGTCCGTTCCTACTTCGCGCGCTACGCGTGTAACTTCGCCGGCGAACGCATTCAACTGATCCACCATCGTGTTGATGGTGTTCTTTAATTCCAGAATTTCGCCCTTCACGTCCACAGTAATCTTGCGCGACAGATCGCCTCTGGCCACGGCGGTCGTCACTTCGGCAATGTTTCTTACCTGGCCCGTGAGGTTGCCGGCCATGAAGTTCACTGAATCCGTAAGATCTTTCCAGGTGCCGGCCACACCAGGCACGTTTGCCTGTCCACCAAGTCGACCTTCAGTTCCAACTTCGCGAGCCACGCGCGTAACTTCGCCCGCGAAACGGTTCAGCTGATCCACCATCGTATTGATGGTTTCTTTAAGCAAAAGAATCTCGCCGGAAACGTTGACCGTAATCTTCTTTGACAAATCGCCGTTCGCAATAGCGGTCGCCACTTCGGCAATATTTCTCACTTGGCCTGTGAGGTTTGAGGCCATCGAGTTCACATTGTCGGTAAGATCTTTCCACGTACCAGCTACGCCGGAGACTTGTGCCTGACCACCGAGTTTGCCGTCCGTTCCAACTTCGCGAGCCACGCGCGTTACTTCGCCCGCGAATGCGTTCAGCTGATCCACCATCGTATTGATGGTGTCTTTCAGTTCAAGAATCTCGCCGCGCACGTCCACCGTGATCTTGCGGCTCAAATCGCCGCGAGCTACGGCGGTTGCTACTTCCGCGATGTTTCGCACCTGTCCTGTCAGGTTCGAGGCCATCGAGTTCACGTTGTCGGTGAGATCTTTCCACGTACCAGCTACGCCGGAGACTTGTGCCTGCCCGCCAAGCTTGCCGTCCGTTCCAACTTCGCGTGCCACGCGCGTTACTTCGCCGGCAAACGCATTCAATTGATCCACCATCGTATTGATGGTGTCTTTCAGCTCAAGAATTTCGCCCTTCACATCGACGGTAATTTTGCGGCTCAAGTCGCCGCGAGCTACGGCCGTCGTCACTTCGGCAATGTTTCTTACCTGACCCGTAAGATTGCCGGCCATCGAATTCACTGAGTCGGTGAGATCTTTCCAAGTGCCGGCGACGCCCGGCACGTTGGCCTGGCCGCCAAGTCGTCCTTCAGTGCCCACTTCGCGAGCCACGCGTGTCACTTCACCGGCAAACCGGTTCAGCTGGTCCAGCATGGTGTTCAGCGTTTCTTTCAGCTGAAGCATTTCGCCGCGCACATCTACCGTGATCTTGCGTGATAGATCGCCATTCGCAATTGCGGTAGCAACCTCTGCAATGTTTCTTACCTGACCGGTGAGGTTGCCGGCCATGAAGTTTACGTTGTCGGTAAGATCCTTCCACGTACCGGCCACACCGGGCACGTTCGCCTGGCCGCCCAGTTTGCCTTCCGTTCCTACTTCGCGGGCCACGCGTGTTACTTCGCCTGCGAATGCGTTCAACTGGTCCACCATCGTATTAATGGTGTCCTTCAGCTCAAGAATTTCGCCTTTCACATCCACGGTGATTTTGCGGCTCAAGTCACCGCGAGCTACGGCTGTTGTTACTTCGGCAATATTTCTCACCTGCGACGTCAGGTTGCCGGCCATGGCGTTTACTGAGTCGGTCAAGTCCTTCCAGGTACCCGCCACACCGGGCACAACTGCCTGTCCGCCCAGCTTGCCGTCTGTTCCAACTTCGCGCGCCACGCGCGTCACTTCCGATGCAAACGAACGCAGCTGATCCACCATCGTATTGATGGCTTCTTTCAGCTGCAGAATTTCGCCGCGCACATCCACCGTAATCTTGCGTGAAAGATCGCCGCTGGCAACGGCCGTTGCCACTTCAGCAATATTTCTCACCTGGCCTGTCAGGTTGCTGGCCATCGAATTCACTGAGTCGGTGAGATCCTTCCAAGTTCCGGCAACTCCGGGCACCATGGCCTGGCCGCCGAGTTTGCCGTCCGTGCCCACTTCGCGAGCAACGCGCGTGACTTCAGCCGTAAACACGCCGAGCTGTTGAATCATCGTGTTCACAATCGAGGCCGAGCGCAGGAACTCGCCTTCAAGGGGGCGGCCGTCAACGTCCATGCGAACTGTCTGCGTCAGATTGCCCTGCGCCACCGCGGCAATTGCGCGAGTCACTTCTGTCGTGGGCCGCAGCAGGTCTTCTACCAGCGTGTTGACTGAGACTTCCATCTCGTCCCACGCGCCATGGCGACGCTCAACGCGAATGCGCTCCCGCGTCTTGCCTTCTTTGCCGACCGCCCGTCCGACCCTTCGTAGTTCGGAGGCAATCTGCTGGTTCGACTTAACGATTTCGTTGAAGTGGTCGGCAATTTTGCCGGCCAGCCCGGTCCACCCTACAGGTAAACGGACGCTGAAATCGCCATCCTTCATGGTTTGGAGACCTTGAAGAATGACTGCCATGAACTCGGAATCGGGGAGGGCGGCGGAGCCATTCGGCGGAATGGGGTTCGGCTCTGAAAGCCCGCTGGTGGGCTCTTGCGTGGTGGTCGCCATAAAATCGTGAACTCCTGCAGGGACCTGACTAATTACGTACAGCTCCACCTTTTAAGGGCAGAGCTGCACAACGGGCATTGCATGTAAATCGGACGTACGGGGAGGTACGTATGTGTGTTCTAAAGTTGATGCGGAGTTCCTGAAAAACGTTGCCCGCCCGTTTTCGAAGCTGATCCTTGCTCTTTACTCCGGCGATTGATCCGAGCTGCACCCCGGAAAGGGCAACAATTTCACTCAAAATAGAAGTCGCCGGGCCCGAGCTTGCACAGGCATAATACTCAATACAGCGAACTTCCCCGCCTATACCCGGTTCGCACGGGCTTTCTCCAACGAGACGAGGTTCCAAGATGCGTAAAGCAGTCTGGGCTCTGTTCGTGCTCTTCCCTCTCACTGTGCCCGCGCAGTCTGTAACGACGATTGCGCCACAGCAATGCGTTTGGCATGGCGGCGACGACCCAGCCTGGGCTGCTGCAGATCTCAACGAACAAGGATGGCAGCCCTACTCAGGACAGGAACTTGCGCCCGACGCCCCGCGGAGATATTGGTTGCGGTGTCATGCCGACCTCTCGTCTTTGATCGCCGCACCTCGTCCCGGCATTCAAGTTTCTGCGTACGCTGCGATTCAGGTATTCGTGAATGGCAATCCCATTGGCACGTCGGGCGACATGCGAAGCGGCGGTTTCAGCATGGATTTCATTCGATCCTTCCCAATTCCCCGCCCAGCCTTAAGTTCGTCATACGCCACAATCGCCATCAGAGCTGCTTATCCAAGCGAGGTCCCGGGCCTCACCCAGGATTTGAGGAATGTGTCGGTAGAGCGGCTGAAGGTTGAAACCGGCGACACCGAGGCACTTCGTCTGTCGCGCCTCGATCAGGTGGTCGAGCGCACCTCGCTTAATCTGCCAATTGCAGCCGTCTTTGGAGTCATCGGTGTGGTTGCAGTCATGCTGCTTTTGTTGTGGTTCTACGATCGCAACCGCAGTGAGCTTTTGCTCCTCAGCATAACCTGTCTGTTTTTCGCCGCACTGCGCCTCAACGAGTTTTGCGCCGCCGCTCTGGTGCAATATCCTTTCAGAGCCTTCACAACGATTTCTCTGGTGTCGAACGTGATCGCTCCCGTTTCGGAGACACTGTTCTTCTTTGCGCTGGCGCGGCGACGCATGCCTTGGCCTTTCTGGGTCTTCATTGGGTACGCGGTTTTTCCATTCTCCGTGGGAGCGGTCGAATTGTTGTTTCGAGTTGTCGAACCGGCGGGGCAAGATGAGTTATTCAGACACCTGCTGTTCGGTTTGGGTCAGATATCGCGTCAGGCTGCGCCGTGGGTGGCCTTTTGGCCGCTGTGGAAGATCACTAAACGGATGCGTGTGATTGCAGGTGTGTGCTTTCTCGGGAGCGCAGCAAACCTGCTCTGGTTTGGAATTCAGATCACCTCAAACTCTCTGACAATTCCCGGTATACCGAAGCTTTTCGTGCTCTGGCGCGGGGACATGCTGGAAATGCGCGCGATCATCACAGCATTCGTTTTGATTGCGCTGCTGGGGCTGCTCTTCCGCGAGCAGCGCCAGTTGACAGAAGAACGCGCCCAGATGGCTGGCGAAATTGCGGCCGGGCGGAGCGTGCAACAATACCTGATTCCCGCCCAGTTGCCACCGACTCCGGGAATCGCTATCGAGAGTCATTACCGCCCGGCGCGAGAGGTCGGCGGAGATTTCTTCCAGGTACTTCCCCAGACCGCCGATGGAAGCCTGCTCGTCGTCATCGGCGACGTGGCGGGCAAAGGTGTCGAGGCTGGAATGCTGGCTACCCTGATTGTGGGAGCCGTCCGCACCGCTTCCTCATTCACCTCGGACCCAATGCGCATTCTCGCTCTGCTCAACGAGAGGCTCCAGGGGCGTGGTTTGGTCACTTGCCTCGCTCTAAGCATTCAGCAGGATGGAAGCGCTGTCTTGGTCAATGCCGGTCACTTGCCGCCCTATCTAAACGGAATTGAACTGGCGATGGAAGGTTCGCTGCCGCTCGGCGCGGAGCCCGGCATCAGCTTTCCGGTCTCACGGTTCCAGCTCGCCGAGCGCGACTCCCTGATACTCATGACCGATGGAGTGGCCGAAGCACAGAATGCGCAAGGTCAGCTCTTCGGCTTTGAGCACATCAACGAGCTGCTGCATCGTGGAGCGAATGCTGCCGCATTAGCTGAGGCCGCTCAGCAGTTCGGCCAAAAAGACGACATCACAGTTTTGACTCTCACGCGGCTGAGAACCGGAGAGCTCTCCAGCACCGAACTCGCGGCGCCAGCGCTCGCTCGCGCCTGAGCGACCGGGCTCAAAGGATGGGGGCACCTGCCCTAAACCCGCTGGCGAAATCCTGACCCTGAGAAAAGCGAAGGGGAAGTAACCCATTAACTAGATTTTAGGGAGTTTTGGTGGACCTGGTCGGGATCGAACCGACGACCTTCCCGGCGGGCCGGGACGCGCTGTTAGTTATTAAGCTGCGCTGCTTCGATCAGCTCCCGAATCGACCTATGGGATTTCCAACTCTTAAGTTGCCGCTCCCGTTGCCGTGCTTCCGCAAAGGTTCCAAACGGCTCTTGGTAAACCAGTTTCCATGGCCCTCGGCCACGTGTAGATACGGTCTGACCGCGCTGATGTTCAGCTAATCGCGCACCAACGTCCGCCGTGCAACCTATGTAGAACTTACTCGTACTTTGACTTTCGAGAATATAAATGGCAAACATTGAAGGATTGGTGGACAGCCAACCACTTTCCCGGCGGCCCAGGAAACGCTAATCATAACTAATTGTTAAAGGTTATTGGTGGACCTGGTCGGGATCGAACCGACGACCTCTTCCATGCCATGGAAGCGCGCTCCCAGCTGCGCCACAGGCCCACTTCGGCGAAGGACAACTTCTATATTGTCTCCGCTCACCTCGGATTCGTCAAACCAGCCACACTCGCCGCCAATTCCCTGTCGCCCAGAGCCTTACAGCAAATCGCAATAGTACCTCCAATCGCCCACTCTCCCCCACAAGTACCAAGCCGCCCCGTGACGCAAATCACACGCACTGAACGGTTAATCCTCAATAATGAGCTTGAATCCCTTAACGTCGGCAAATTCCGTGTACCCGTCTTTTTCGCTTTCAGGTGTACATATAACCACACCCCGCCGCCGCTTAATCGGACTGGAGTCATACGTTCATGTTCAAGATCGTAGAAGCGCGGATCGTCGGACTCAATATCAAGCAATTTGTGATTGAGGCGCCGCGCATTGCGCGCAAGCAACAGCCTGGACAATTCCTCATCCTTCGCCTGCATGAGAAAGGTGAGCGCATTCCGCTCACCATCAAATCATCCGATCCCGATGCGGGCACGGTCACTATCGCCGTACAGTCGGTTGGCAAAACTACTTCAATGCTCAACAACCTTGAGGCGGGCGATTCCATTCTCGACGTCGTCGGACCCCTTGGCCACCCTTCAGAGATTCAGAATTACGGCACCGTCGTCATCCTTGCCGGCAGCGTAGGTACTGCCATGGCGCTGCCCACTGCCAATGCTCTCAAGCAGGCAGGCAATCACGTCATATTTATTGAGGGCGCGCGCAGCAAAGAGATGGTGGTCTTTGAAGAAGAAGTACACCAGGCCAGCCACGAAACCTACATCATGACCGATGACGGCACCTATGGCGAGCAGGGCCTGGTCACGAGCAAGCTTAACGGTCTTATCGATGCAGGGCGCCGCATCGATTTTGTGCTGGCCGTTGGCCCCGTGCCCATGATGCGCGCCGTTGCCCGCATCACCACTCCCCTCGGCATCAAGACAATGGTCAGCCTCAACTCCATCATGGTCGACGGTACCGGCATGTGCGGCGGCTGCCGCGTTCTGCTCGGCAACCAGAGCAGGTTTGCATGCGTCGATGGCCCGGAGTTCGACGCCTCGCAGGTCGATTTTGAAGTACTGATGCAGCGCAATGCCATGTATCGCGAAAAGGAATGCCAGTCCCAGAAACAGTTTGACCAGCGCAAGGAAGAGGAGATGGCAGAGCTTCGCGCTGAGCTCGCCGCCAAGCTCGATGCCGAACTGCAAATGAAGGCCGAGTTGGATGCCAGGGAGCAGCACTATGTCTGACGCAAATGCCCTTCCTCCTTTCGCCGGCAAGCCCCTCCCTTTGAAGGAGCGGATGAAGATTGCCCGCACCGCAATGCCCGAGCGAGACGCGCAGGTGCGAAGCCGCAATTTCGAAGAAGTGAATCTCGGCCTGCCTCCTGCCGACGCGCTCATTGAGGCTTCGCGCTGCATTGAATGCGCCAAGCCTGGATGCGTGATCGAATGCCCGGTTGGCGTCAAAATTAAAGAAGTGGTCTCGCTCATCCGCGTGGGCGATTACCTGGCCGCCGCAATCAAGATGCGCGAAGATAACGCGCTGCCTGCCATCACCGGGCGCGTGTGCCCGCAGGAAAATCAGTGCGAAGGCGGATGCGTGCTCGGCAAAAAGGGCTCGCCCGTTGCCATCGGCAACCTGGAACGCTTTATCGCAGACTACGAGCGCACCAGCGGCAACATTGGACTGCCCGCCATTGCCTCACCATCAGGTAAGAGCGTCGCAATTGTCGGCAGCGGGCCGGCCGGTCTGTCTGCAGCAGGCGACCTTGTTCAGAAAGGCCACCGTGTTCGCGTGTTTGAAGCATTGCACGAGCTTGGTGGCGTACTCGTTTACGGCATTCCCGAATTTCGCCTGCCCAAATCAATCGTCAAAACTGAAGTAGATAATTTGCGGCGCATGGGCGTCGAGTTTGAAACCAACGTTGTCGTCGGCAAGAGCGTGACCGTGGACGAGTTGATGAGCGAAGAAGGCTACGACGCGATCTTCGTTGCCACCGGCGCTGGATTGCCGCAGTTCCTCGGCGTCCCTGGCGAGCACTTCAATGGCGTCTATTCTGCCAACGAATTCCTGACGCGCGTGAATCTTATGCGCGCCTACAATCCCGATGACTACGATCAGCCCATCTACGACTGCCGCGATCGTGATGTGATTGTTGTTGGTGGCGGCAACACGGCCATGGACGCGGTGCGCACTGCGCGCCGATTGGGTGCACGCTCGGCGACTCTCGTGTACCGCCGGTCAAAGGCTGAGATGCCTGCCCGTCTTGAAGAGGTTCATCACGCTGAGGCGGAGGGTATTGAATTCCGCATGCTTACTAATCCAGTGGAATTCATTGGCGACGAAAAGGGCTGGTTGACCGGCGCGCGCTGTGTTCGCATGGAACTGGGCGAGCCCGATGAAGATGGCCGGCGCAGGCCGGTTCCGGTTGCAGGCTCGGAGTTTGTGCTGCCGGCCAGCGTTGCCATCATCGGTGTTGGCACCACCGCCAACCCTCTCATCCAGAGCACCACGCCCGATCTCAAAACAAACAAGCGCAACTACATCGTTGCCGATCCCGAAACCACCCGCACTTCAAAGCGCGGCGTGTTCGCAGGCGGCGACATCGTTACTGGCGGCGCAACCGTGATTCTCGCCATGGGTGCAGGACGTAAAGCTGCCCGCTCCATTCACGAGTATCTCGTTTCGGACGGTGCCTGGGAGTAGATCGTTAACTGGTAACTTCGCTTTTGATCTGCTCGCAATCCAATTGTGATCGCAAAAAATCGGCGGCAGGAGGATCACTCTCTGCCGCCAACGGTTTTCTTATTCAACCGTAATGCTCTCTGCCAAAAGCTCTTTAAATACCCATGTGGTGTAACCCAAACTCTAGTACTACTGATCCGCGCCCGCGCCAGGACCATTTCCCGCTCCCGGTGCGCCGGGTGGTGGCGGTGGTGGCCCTTGCTGCTGATTGGGCCCTTGCTGACGCATGCCGGGTCCGCGCATGCCAGGTCCGCCATCGCGACGCCAACGCTCCTGCGGCGCCGTCTGAATCTGTTTCCACTGGTCCGCCGTCAACTTATCGCGAATGGCCAGCAAGAAGCGCGCATTTGCACGTTCCAGTTCAGCGCGCGCTTGAACTACCTTGTCGATCTGCGCGGTAATCGCCGCATCATTCGGAGTATCGGCGCCCATCAGGGGCTGCATCGTCAGCTCAGCCTTTTCCAGGTTGGCCCGCAGGTCGATCAGCTTTTCGCGGTGCTGCAGCAGAATCGCATCCATTCCCTTGCGCTGATCGTCTGTAAGTTTCAACCGTTCAATGATTCCAGAGTTGTTCCACCAACCCTTGTTGCCCGCGCCCATCGAGCCAAAAACCCGTTCCATCGGCGGCCGATTCATCCTCGATCCGGGAGCCCCGCCGGGTCCGCCAAACCCCTGTGCTCCAGCCGTTGCTCCAATTGCCAGAACTGCTGTCGCGGTCAATAAAATATTTTTTAACTGGTTCACGTTCATTGTTTTCTCCTTCCCCTTTCGCGTGCGAAGGGGGGCTTTCGCTTACTTGCATCCAAACTTATTCCGTCGAGTCCTCAACCATCATCTTGGCCAACGGCTCCATTGCGCTGGGAACTTCGCGGGAAACATCACTGTCAATCTTCGCGAACAGATCCTCGCTCGCATTACGTTGCTCAACATCGATCTTTTGTTGCCGCGCCGCTTCAACGGCCGCAATCTTTGCCTGTTCATTCATATGGTGCCGCTCATACAATCCGCCGGCTACACTAGCCACTGCCAGCGCGCAGCCAAGTGCCAAACCCGCAGCCACTCGCCAGCTCGTCTTATAAATTTTCACCGGCAGATGCGGTCGGCTGTATACGTCATCGCTCCACGCATGAACGCTCGACCGATAATCTTTAAGCGTCTGCTTAAGCGACTCGTCCATTTGCGGCTCGTCTTGTGAAACTCTCCTGAAATTCATCTGCTAATCCCCTCTCAATTCCGCTCGCACTTTGCTCAGAGCACGCGACAGATGCGCCTTTACCGTGCCTTCGCTCAATCCTGTCGCACGCGCTATATCTGCCAGGTCAAGATCCTCAACATAGCGAAGCAGAAAAACTGTCCGTTGCCGGCCACTCAATTTCGCAACCACTTCCCAAACTTGCGCCACCTTTTCGCGGGCGATTAACTGCTGCTCAACAGATCGCTCACCGCTCGGCAGCCAATCGCTTGCATCGTCAAGGTCCACTGAGTTGGTGCGCGCGTGGCGCCAGAAGGCCAGCCGCCGATTACGCCAGTGGTCCTTTTCAAGATTGATCGCGATGCGCATGAGCCAGGTCATTGCGCTCGACTCGCCGCGGAAACCGTCCCAGTTCCGATGCGCCTTTAAAAAGCATTCCTGCGTCAGCGTCTCTGCCAGGTCAGCGTCTCGGGTTGAAGCCAGCAGAAACCGGAATATCTGAGGCCGATGAGCCAGGACAATATTCGAAAATTCGTGCGCAACCGCTTCACCGACTACACGGGTAGCCTCTACGGCCATGGCTGGTGTCAACTCTTTCAATACAGTGCCGGCTGCCATCACTCAGATAGACGACCGAGTAGTGGCTGGGGGTTACAGCGTCAACCGCAAACTTCATCGTAATCTGCCGCCAGTATACGCAGCGTCAGAAAACCTGGGCCAGGAAACTTGTATGATTACCGGCCAATTTTGCCCCACAACATGCCTCACCGGGGATATAATTTGACTCGGCAAGAAAAGGGGCAACCGTCGCTGGTTTAATTGCCCCCTGTTCGGAAGACCGATTGGAGATTGGCATGATTTCTCGGCGTTCGTTCGTCAATGGCATGGCCGCCGGTGTAGCCGGCTCAGCACTAACTTCACCAGCAAAGAGTTACGCCCAGATTCTCGGTGCCAACGATCGGCTCTCATTCGCCATCTGCGGCTTGAACGGACGCGGATACGCCCACCTTTCGGCATTGCAGGCCAACAAGCAGATTGCCCGCGTCGCCTTTATATGCGATCCCGACGATCACGTTCGCGCCAAGTTCGCGGCCACCGCCGAGCAGGCTCTTGGTGCCGCACCAACTTCGGTTCGCGACTTTCGCAAGGCCCTCGAATCAAAAGAAGTGGACGCCATTTCCATTGCCGCTCCTGACCATTGGCACACGCCCATGGCTGTGTACGGCCTCAAAGCCGGCAAGAATGTCTACGTTGAAAAGCCATCGAGCCACAACGCGCGCGAAGGTGAACTGCTGGTTGCAGCGCAGAAGAAGTACGGCAAACTCGTGCAGGTCGGCGATCAGCAGCGGTCCTCGCCGCACACCATCAAAATGATCCAGCAGATTCACGATGGCCTGATCGGCGAAGCCTACATGGGCAAAGCCTGGTATGCCAATACGCGCGGATCGATGGGTTACGGCAAGCCCGTTCCGGTGCCTGACTATCTTGACTGGGATCTCTGGCAAGGTCCGGCCCCGCGCCACGAGTACATGAACAATGTGCACCCGTATAACTGGCACTGGCTGCTGCGCTATGGAACCGGCGAGACGCTCAACAATGGCACCCACGAAGTCGACATCGCACGCTGGGCGCTTGGCGTTGAGTTTCCCGACGTGGTCACTGCTATAGGCGGCCGCTATCAGGATAAGGATGACTGGCAGTTCTACGACACGCTCGTTACCGACTTCCGCTATCCGGGCAAGACACTCACCTGGGAAGGCCGTTGCTGCAACGGTATGCGGCTCTACGACCGCGATCGCGGCTGCGTGATCTACGGAAGCAAAGGCAGCGTCGTCATCGACCGCGGCGGCTACGATGTCTTCGACTGGAAGGGCAAACAGACAGATCAGTTCCGTACAGGCAAAGAGACTTCGACCAGCGATCTGGTTGGCCGCGACTCAATGACCGATCTGCACTTTGCGAATTTCATCAATTCCGTCAAGGGTACTGACAAGCTGCACTCGCCCATCGAAATTGCGAATGTCTCCGTGACAATGCTTCTGATTTCGAATATCGCTTACTTTGTCAATCGCGAACTGAAACTCGACAACAAGACTGGCCATATTCTCAACGACCCCGAAGCTATGAAGCAGTGGGGCCGCAGCTACGAAAAGGGTTGGGAAGTAACCGTCTAGACCGGTCCAAGAGTATACGTGCCCTCTGCAAATGCGTGCAGGTGACATCTTCTCGAGAAGAATTCCACCTTGTGGAATAAAACGTTTCTGAAACCGGTTAAGTCAAACAGTGTTGTAACTCCGGAACCTCAGTGGGATGAATCCGACCCTGGACGCATCTCACTGAGGCCTTTTTGTCTCTTACAATTGAGTGTTGAGCTTTGCCATCTTCCACCTCCCTAAGGAGACTTCTGCTATGCCTGCTGAAACTGGGATTCTGCCTGCCGCGCAAGCGGGCACCGTGACGCTTGGCGGTGATTTAACCATCAATCGCATGGGCTATGGAGCAATGCGCATCACCGGCAAGGGTATCTGGGGACCGCCCACCGATCGCGAGGGCGCTCTGGCCACTCTGCGCCGTGCCGTCGACCTCGGCGTCAACTTTATTGACACCGCCGACTCCTACGGTCCGGACGTTTCTGAAGAATTGATTGCCGAAGCGCTTTATCCCTATCCCAAAGATCTCGTCATCACGACCAAAGTAGGTTGGGTGCGTCATGGACCTGGCGTGTGGCAACACAATTCGAGTCCGGCGCATATTCAGCAGGCCATTGAAGGCAGCCTGAAGCGCCTTCGCCTGGAACGCATCGATGTCTACCAGCTTCATACGCCCGATCCGGCTACGTCTTTCGACGCTTCTATGGAAACGCTGGTACAGCTCAAGGAGCAGGGAAAGATTCGTCACATCGCGCTTTCAAACGTAACGCTCGAGCACATCAAACGCGCGCAGAAGATGGTTCCGATTGTGTCAGTTCAGAACCGCTACAGCTTCAGCGACCGCGAGTGGGATTTTGTGCTCGACTACTGCGAGTCGCAAGGCATCGCATTCCTGCCCTGGGGACCGATGGCGCAGGCGCGCAAAGCAAACGAGGTAGTCGAAAAGATTGCCGCAGCCCGCAACGTTTCCACCCTGGTCATTTCTCTGGCTTGGCTGCTGCGCCGGTCGCCGTTTATCGTAGCCATTCCCGGAACCAGCTCGGTGAAACATGTTGAAGAGAATGTGGCGGCAGCATCCTTCAAGCTGAGCGACGCAGAATTCGCCGAGATGAACGCCGTCCAACCAAAGCCATTCTGGTTGCGCTAGAGCATTTTCGATGCAGATCTTGGCAAGGCTTTAGTTGTGTGGTCTTGCGTCATTACTAACCTGAGGGTGCCCCATCCATCGCGCAATTTGCGATGGGTGGGATACCACAAATGGCCGCTCGACTGAAATTGATCAAACCAAGTGAGACGCCATCATTCTCCCTTGAGCGCTTCCACCGGGTTGATATCGGCAGCGCGATGGGCCGGCAAGAAGCTCGCAAGAGCCGCCGCTGCGGCAAGTATCAACGGTACTGCGGCAAAGCTCACCGGATCCAAAGGACTGACACCAAACAACAGCGCCCCCATCAACCTTGCAACGCCAGCAGCGGCTCCCAGGCCGATGACAATGCCAATACCTGTGAGCGCCAGGGCAGAGCGAACGAACATCCAGCGCAGTTCGGATTTCTGTGCGCCCAGCGCAAGGCGAATGCCTATTTCGCGCGTGCGTCGCGACACCGAATATGAAATCACGCCATAGATCCCAATGATGCCGAGTGCCAATGCCATGCTCGCGGCGAAGCCCAGCATGACGAGAGTAAAGGACGTGCGCGCCATGGACTTTGAATAAATCTCCTGCAACGTTCGCGGTGAAGCGGTCGGCAGGTTGGCATTCACACTCCACACAGCTTGCTGCACCTGGTTCAGGAGGGCTTCAGTTCCTGCGCGATTGCTGCGAATCGTAAAGCCGACGGAGCGTGGTGTAGTCTTTCCCATCCATGGTGTGGTACTTATGAGGGGCCAGTAAATGATTGCGGGTGCTCGTTTATCTACGCCGTCGTAACGTACATCCTTGACCACGCCGATCACCTCATACCAAGGCGTGACCGGGGCTTCGCGCATGCGCTTACCGATCGCGGCGCTGACACTGCCCCACTCCTCCCGCGCGAGATTTTCCGAGACGATCACTCGCGGCAACTGCTCGTAAGTTTCGTTCCAGGTAAAGTCGCGGCCGGCGAGAAATTTCGTGCCAAGAGATTGCAGATAGCCTGGGGAAACGTAGTTGTAGTAACGGATCGGTGGATCTCCTGCGTAGGTCTTGCCTTCCATATAAATCAGGTTCCAACCGTGCCCGGCGTTTTCCATGGGCAATGTCTGGGCGAAGCCTACGGAGCTGACGCCGGGAATTGTAGCGAGCTTCTCGGCAATGTTGTTCTCCATGCGGACAACCATCAGTGGATCAGCGACGAGGGAATCCGGAATGGCGATGCGCAGGGTTTGCAGACTCGACGGATCACCGAAGCCGGGATCCACTGCGCGGAGCCGCTGAAACGTTCTGATCATCAGCACGGCACAAACCAGGAGAACAAGCGCCATTGCCACCTGACCGACGACGAGAACATTGCGAGACCGGATTCGCTCGCGACTGGCGCTGGAGGTGCGGGTTGAGCCGAGGCTGACAGTTACCTTATTCCGCGAATACTTCCACGCAGGAATGGAACCGAACAACAAACCGCACACGAGCGAAAGCACTAGCGAGAAGATCATTGAACCGGCGTCGAGGAATATCTCGTGCAGGCGCGGAAGATTCGCCGGGCCAACCGAAACAAGATAACTCAGGGCTTCGCCAGCTACTACAATCCCGAGCAAGCCTCCAATGAGTCCGAGAAATACGCTCTCGAGAATCATTTCGCGCGCGATTCTTCCGCGTCCGGCTCCCAATGCTGACCGGACCGAAAGTTCCATCTGGCGTGCTTCGGCGCGAACTAGCAGAAGATTTGCCACGTTCATGCACGCGATCATCAATACAACGCTGATAGTGCCAAGAACGATCCAGAGCACATTGCCGATATTCCCAATCACCTCGTCTTTCAGCGGATGGAAATCGGGCGTAATGCGCCACTTGATATACCAGTGCGAGTCAGATCCGGGGCCATTAGTGAATGAGTCCATCCAGATGGGAATCGCGCGGGCGATATCTGCGTTCGCCTGCGCAATTGTCACTCCCGGTTTAAGACGCCCGATTCCCTGAAGTCCGAATCCCGCCAGTTGCTGCTGACTACGGACAAACGCGAACGGCGCAATCACGTCGAAGTCGTGGTCGGCGATCTGGAAGCCTCGCGGCGTGACGCCAACAATGGTGCGCTGCTTCGAATTCATCATCACACTGCGGCCGATGACTGAACGATCTCCACCGAAGCGGCGCTGCCAATATCCGTAACTCAGTACAATGTTGCGCGGACCATTGGGAACCTGATCTGCCGCCGAGAGGACTCTGCCCGCCAGCGGCGGAACGTCGAAAGTCTCAAAAACTCCGTCCGTAACGTAGGCAACATTCACCTCTTCAGGTTGTGCCAGTCCCGTAATGTTGGCTTTGCCGGTATTCCATACGCCCAGCGATTGAAAGGTTTTGTTGTTCTCGCTGAAAGCGAAATACATTGAAGCGGATAGCGGAAGCCCTCTCTGAAAATCAGCCAGACCTGCGGCACCGGGCGCATTAAGCCAAAGCGATACGATACGGTCAGAATCCGGGTAAGGTAGCGGCTTGAAAAGCACGCTGTTCACAACCGTAAAGACCGCAGTATTGGCGCCGATGCCGATGGCCAGTGTCAGTAACACCGTCAGTGAAAAGCCGGGCGCCTTTCTCAAGCGGCGGAAGATGAACTTCAAATCGGCAAGAATCGATTCAAGCCACGCCCATTGCCAGACTTCGCGGCTCTTCTGCTGCAGCAGAGTCACGTTCCCAAAGGCCCGAAGTGCAGCCTGGCGCGCTTCTTCTCGAGTGAGGTTTTCAAGGCGCATCAGCTGCTCGGTTCTTTCTTCGATGTGGATACGCAGCTCTTCAGACAACTCACCCTCGAGCTGACGTCGGCGAAAGACTTGATCAAACCAGCTCATCACAGACCCTCTCAGGAATTTGCAGTGCGCCGCGCAGGCCCAAGCACCATCTGAATGCCCTCCAGCATGCGGTCGAAGCTGGATAACTCGTGCTCCAGGTGGTGAATGCCCGCTTTGGTGATCTCGTAGATGCGCACGCGACGATTCGTCGAAGACGAGACTGCCCACTCAGCCTTGACGAGCTTGGATTTCAGCAGCCGCTGCAGCGCTGGATACAGCGAACCTTCTTCAACCTGAAGCAGGTTTTTAGAACGTTGCTGAATGTGCTGGACGAGAGCATAACCGTGCGCCGGCTGACGGCGCAGAGATTCGAGAATCATCATCTCGAGTGCTCCAGGGAACAGATCGCGAGGTGTCTTCTTAGTGTTTTCCATAAGGCATGGTCGAAACATGCCTAGAGTAAACAAGTATAGAGATATTGTCAAATTCGCCGAAAATCGCTGGCGCCGGGATGAACAGCCGGCATTAGAGTCTCGTCGAGCGGGAGCTCAACGAAGAACTGGATGACTCAGCTCAGCTTCCGGGAACATGCCTGGCCGGGACTACTTTGCCGGAACTTGTTTCGCCGGCTCCGCGGACTTTGAAAACTCTGCGAGATCCGCCGCCATCTCGATGGTCAGCGCGTGTGTGCGCCGCTCCGCTCTGTCCATTGCAATCGGCAAATATTCCTTCATGATTGCCGGCTGCGCGTCGAGTAAATGCTGCCCCGCAGTCGAGCTGAAGAAAGCAATATAAGCGTCCGCGTCTTCGCGAGTCATGTGGCGCTGATAAACCGAGATCGCATCCGCGATCATTTCGTCGGCGGGATAGAGGGTCCGCGACCTCTCCATGTACTTGTTCATCAACTTGTCCAGCGCCTTCTGTTGCTCAGCAGTCAGTTTCTGCCCTCCCGGCATCTTCGCTGTCAACTGATCCATTTGCATGCGGACCTGCTGTTGCACTACCGCGGGCAGCGCCCTCATCATGTCGTCGAACTGCTGCCGAAGCCGCATAACCTCAAAGAGCTTTGTCAACTGCTCCCTCGTCGCCTGTTGCTCCAGCGGAATCGAAGCTTGTATTGCGGCCGTCTTTGGGCCCGACTGTGCAGGTTGAGTTGCTGGTGCCTGCGCGAGCGCAAATTGTGCAGGCACTAGCGCGACCGTGAATGCGATGAAACAAATAGCTTTCATGTACGCCACATCTTTCACTGCGTATTTGGTGCTGCAACAGCAGGCTGCGCCGCGGCGGGCAAATCCTGCTGAACTTTTACTGGCTCATTTAGGCCATGTTCGGGATCGTACTTGTGTTTCACCATCCACTCTTTGAACGCTGCCGCCGGTTCTTCGCCCAGTAATCCGTTGCGGCGGAAATAAGCTTTGTCTTTCATGATCACTTTGAGTTCACAGCTCTCGACGGCGTTCGGCTTACCAAACTCAGGTAACAAGATTTCGAGCGTCTGCCCGGGTTTCTTCCAACGCGCAGGATATGTCTCAAAGCCCGCCGACACGCGAAGCCTGCTGCCGCAGCTGTAATTGAAATCGAATCCCTTCGGATCGCTGTTCTCATAAAGATTCGCGCGCCCCTCGCCATCCACCTGGTCAAGTGACTGGCCGCGATAGTGCTCCGTTCCGTTAAATCCAAAAACGTGAACGCGCAATGGATAATCGGCCACATTGGGTTTTGCAGTTAGATTCACCGCTGACATCAACAGACAACCAGCAAGCAGCAACAACTTTCTCATTCAGAATCCCCCTCCGAAATCTTTGGCCGGTGAACTTGCATGACACACGACGATCCATTTATATACCAGCAGAATCGCGTTTCAGATTGAAATAACACCTTCGCACGGGGCGCTACAACCTCCGCTCCAATTGCGAGAGCCTTGCCCGCGAATGTCGCCCAGAGCCGCCTGGGGGATTTATTCTGGAACTGCCATGATGCTCGAATCGCTACGCAAGCAAGTGCTCCAAGCCAATCAGGAGATCGCACGACGCGGTCTCGCACCGCACACCTTTGGAAACGCCAGCGGAGTCGACCGCTCCGGGAGCGAACCGCTTGTCGTCATCAAGCCCAGCGGCGTCGATTACGCCACCATGAAGCCTGAGGATCTGATCGTCACAGACCTCAACGGCAAGATCGTTGAGGGCAAGTTGAACCCTTCCAGCGATCTTGACACCCACACACTGCTCTATCGGGAATTCCCGCAGATTGGCGGCGTGGTCCATACGCATTCTGAATTCGCTACTTCGTGGGCGCAGGCCGGCCGTCCGATTCCCTGCCTGGGCACAACCCATGCCGACTACTTCCACGGCCCCGTTCCCGTTACCGAACCGTTGACCGCCGAGGAGGTCGAAGAGGCCTACGTGCGCAACACCGGGGCCCTGATTGTGAGGCGGTTCCGCGCCGAGAACCTTGACCCCATCGCCGTTCCCGGTGTCCTGGTGGCCGGACACGCGCCGTTCACCTGGGGGAAGACCGCCATGGCTGCGGTTGAGCACGCTGACGTGCTCGAATACATTGCGCGCCTGGCGTTCCGCAGCACCCTTCTTGGCGCTCCTGAGGCCGGTATTCCCGCCTATGTGGGCGAACACCACTACATGCGTAAACATGGCCCAAAAGCGACCTACGGACAGCGGTAGTCTCCATGTAACCTAAATCACATCAAGAACCTACCAGTTACCATAGAATATCCATGGACCTGAATCAGGCCTACAGGTTTCTGTATTTCGTTACGGGAAATCCTCAATGTGGGGTTGACCTTTCGCAACATCGAACCGTCAATATCTCGCGTCTTCTCTTGCGATTGCCCCATCTGCCCGCCTGATTTGCCGTAAGAGCCCCGGCATGGCAACAGACGTGCAACTGTATTAGCTGGACGATCTGGAAGCTCCTTATGGGGACAAGTCACTTCAATCGCGTGCAGGCGACACTGCTGGCTCTGGCCACGGCAGCCCTGTTCGTATTGGCGATCTTGAATCTGACGGAGGAGCGCAAGTTTCCACAGCCGGACGATGGCGTCTGGTGGCGCGAAGCTACCAATGGCCTGGTCGCTGAGCGCGTGCTGCCCAATATGCCGGGGCAGGTAGCTGGAATCCAGCAAGGCGATGTGCTTACTTCAGTCGCCGCCTGTGCCACTTCGAATGAACAGCCTGTTACGCGCCTCTCCAACCTCGAAGCCACCTGCAAGGAACAGCCCGTCACGCATCTCTCCAGCCTGGAACGGGCCCTTTACCATGCTGGCCCCTACGGGCAGATCTACTACAGCATTACGCGCGGCGGTTTTCCGCTCGATCAGCAGGTCAAGCTCATTCCGGTACCTCTAGACCGCAGCCTTGCCATGGGATTGCGGGTCATCGGGCTCATTTATCTCATCATTGGCTTCTACGTCCTGTTCCGCCGCTGGGGAGCGCCGCGGTCCACCCATTTTTATATTTTCTGCCTGGTCTCATTTGCCTGGTACTCCCTTAAGTACACCAGCAAGTTCGACGGCCTCGATTGGGTTGTCTTTTGGACCAATATCGTAGCGGAGTCTCTGCAGCCTGCATTGTTCCTGCATTTCGCACTGAGCTTCCCTGAGGAGCGTTTTAAAGCGTTCGGACGCCGCTTGCTTCTGCCCCTGATTTACGCACCGGGCGTGGGTCTGCTGGGCCTTTGGCTGTGGGCCATTGAAACGCGGATGGCTACCGGGCTTTTGATGCACAGCCTCAACCAGATCGGCACGGCCTACGATGCCGTGTTTTATGTGTTGGCGGCGTTGCTGTTCATCCGCAGCTACAGCAAGGCAAATTCTCCGCTGCTGCGCCAGCAACTCAAATGGGTTACGCGCGGCACACTGCTGGCCGTTGTGCCCTTCACACTTTTTTATGCGGTACCGTTCCTGCTGGATCTCAATCCGCCCCGGCTGTTGACCAACCTAGCAGGGCTGTCTCTGGTATTTCTGCCGCTCACTTTCAGCTGGGCTATTGTTCGCTACCGGCTGATGGACACAGACCTGATTTTCAAGCGCGGCGTGGGGTACATCCTGGCCACCGGCCTAATCCTTGGTGGCTACTTTGGTACCGTCGCGCTGATCTCGCTCATCGTTCATAACGCGGTGCCGCAGGCTGTTCGCGAGTGGGCGTTCGGAGTAGCTATTGTGGCCACCGCGGCCATCTTCGACCCCCTCAAGCGCCGCATCCAAAACTGGGTTGATCGGGCCTTCGATCGTCATCGCTACGACTATCGCAAAGCCCTGGTGGAGTTCGGCCGCGGCCTTAGCTCAGAGACGGATCTGCAAACACTGCTGCGCTCGATTGTTGATCAGTTACCGCGCACGCTGATGGTGGCCCGTGTTGCCATCTTCATGGCACAGGATTCCGGCCACTTGCGTTTGGCTGCGTCCCACGGACTGCCCGAAGATGTTGGAAGCATCGGTACGCCTCTCGATTTCAGTTTTCTCAACTTCGACCAGGCGAATGACCATTCGCACATCTTCCTTGAAAATGCTCAACAGGCTCTACACCTGAGCGAAGCGCAACAGCGCACTGCCGCGGTACTTGACCTGAACTATTACCTGCCATGCCGCATCGCTTTGGGTAAGGCGGGCACCACTGCTATCTCAAGCCGCACCATCGCAGTCATCGGCCTGGGCCGCACCATCGGCGGCGACTTCCTTTCAAGCGAAGATGTTGAACTGCTTGAGTCACTGGCCAGCTACATCGGGATTGCGCTGCAAAACGCCAGCCTCTATTCGCGTCTTGAAGAGAAGATTGTCGAGTTTGAGCGGCTGAAGGAATTCAACGAAAATATCGTCGAATCCATTAACGTGGGCATTCTCGCCATCGATCTTGAAGATCGCATTGAAAGCTGGAATGCGCAGATGGAAGCGATGTATGCGCTGAGCCGGGCTGAGGCACTTGGCCAGCGGTTGAGCGAAGTTTTCCCTGCCGAGTTGGTTGAGGCGATCAATAGCTTCCGCAACGAGCAGGGCGTTCATCATCTTTACAAATTCCGTCTCACCACGCGCGCTGGTGAACAACGCACCGCCAACATCGCGGTCGCGCCACTGCTGTCTCGCGACTTTGTTTCTGTGGGCCGCATCGTGCTGGTCGACGATATTACCGAACGCGTTACGCTTGAAGCGCAGCTCGCGCAGGCTGACAAACTCAGTTCCATTGGCCTGCTGGCCGCCGGTGTCGCGCACGAAATTAATACGCCGCTCGCCGTCATCTCCTCGTATGCGCAAATGCTTTCAAAACAGCTGCGCAGCGATGCGCGCCTGGGCCCGGTACTCGACAAGATCACGCAACAAAGTTTCCGTGCAGCCGAGATCGCCAATGGCCTGCTCAACTTCTCGCGCACCTCTACAACCGAGTTTCGCTCTACCGATCTAAACCAGGTGATCCGCGATACGCTTTCACTGCTCGAACATCAGTTCAAGACCGCGCAGATTGAAGTCAACCTCGATCTGGCCGACGAGCTCCCTGCCATTCACGGCAATCCAGGCAAACTTCAGCAGGTCTTCCTCAACCTGTTGCTGAATGCCAAGGAAGCAATGCCCGGCGGTGGCAATTTGCGCGTTGCCACACTTGCGAACGGGCATGTTGAAGCCGTGATCTCGGATACCGGCAGCGGCATTGCTCCAGAAAACATGAAGCGCATTTACGATCCGTTTTTCACCACCAAAACCATGCCAAAGCCGGGCGACCGGCGCGGCACCGGGCTGGGACTCTCGGTCTCCTATGGAATCATTCAGGAACATGCCGGCAAGATCCAGGTCGAGAGCGCCATCGGCGCAGGTACAACGTTCCATCTCGAGTTTCCGCTATTGAGGAATACTGTAAATGCCTGAAGTTGAAGTGACCTTGAGTTCGCCAGTCGGCACATCTGCCGCGAACGGCAATGCTGGCTCCCAGATGCAAGCGAGCATCCTTGTGATTGACGACGAAGCATCCATTCGCGAATCGCTTGAAGTGCTTCTCTCGCTCGAAGGCTACACCATATCCATGGCGGTCGATGGTGATGAGGGACTGCGGATGCTGGAGTCGAACAGCTACGAACTCGTTCTCCTTGACTTGGCTATGCCTGGCCAAAGCGGCCTTGAGATTCTGCCTCAGATCAAGGAACGACAACCGGACCTGCCCGTCATCATGATCACGGCGTACGGCACGGTGGACAATGTGATTGAGGCAGTGCGAGCGGGCGCTGAAAACTTTGTCCAGAAACCTTGGGACAACGAAAAACTGCTCGCCGACATTCGTTCTGCCGTCGCGCGTCATCGCGTGGAGGAAGAGAACCTCCAGCTAAAGCGCACTCTCAAGCAGCGCTACAATTTTGCGAATATCGTGGGCAAGAGCGACTCGATGCTCAAGGTGTTCGACCTTGTAGCCCAGGTGGCGCCCAGCCGCTCCACCGTGCTTATTCAGGGCGAGAGTGGCACCGGCAAGGAACTTATCGCCAAAGCGATTCATGCCAACTCACCGCGCCGCGACAAGCCGTTTGTGCCCATCAACACGGGCGCCATGCCGCCTGAGTTGCTTGAGTCAACGCTCTTCGGTCACGTCAAGGGCGCGTTTACTTCCGCAATCGCCGCCAAGAAGGGCCTGTTTGAAGTGGCCCACGGCGGCACGCTGTTCCTGGATGAAATCGCCACCATGGGTACGGACACTCAGGCCAAGATCCTGCGCGTCCTGCAGGACCGTCGCTTTATGCACCTCGGCGGCATCCAGGAAATCCAGGTGGACGTGCGCATTATTGCAGCCACCAATGTCGACTTGCGCAAGGAAGTTCGCGAGGGGCGCTTCCGCGAAGATCTTTTCTATCGGTTGAATGTCATCACCGTGGATTTGCCGCCGCTGCGCTCGCGCCGCGAAGACATTCCGCTCCTGGCCAACCACTTCCTTGAGTTCTACGCCAATGAGAACGGACTTGCGCCGCGCAAGCTCTCAAACGATGCGCTGCGTGCGCTGGTCGATTACGATTGGCCCGGCAATGTGCGCGAGCTTGAGAACTCCATCGAGCGCGGCGTCGTGCTTTCGTCCGGTCCCATCATCGGCTCCGATCTTCTGCCCGGCCACATTACCGGCCGCAGCTTTCAGGATGCGCTGCTTGAGCACAATCCAAATGCGTCGCTCTTTGACATTCTTGAAGTCATCGAGCGGCGGATCATTATTGAGAAGTTGGAACGCTGCAACTGGAATCAGACCGAGGCAGCCGAGCAGTTTCGCATTCCCCTCTCAACGCTGAACCAGAAAATCAAGCGGCTCAATATTGAAATTCGGAAACGCGGCAAAGAATAGCGCATTCCAACTCTAACGAGCGCACGCGGCAATCCATCGACGCAGAAAATCTCTTAGTTCACCGGGCGGCTGAAGCCAAACTCCAGCCGCCGTTTTCCTGTGAACGCGCTTCACCAGCGCGGTGAGGTGCGGCCTGATACTTGCATTCACTGAAAGAAAAGCGGCCTCATCCGTAATATCGTCACCGAGAAACGCCACCGGGCCTCGCGCTGAGTCCTCAGCCTCGCGTGCCAGAATCGCTCCCACCGCGCCGCCCTTATCGCGTCCCGCGCGCAATTCCAGTCCCGACTCGAACTCAAGCAACTTCAGGCCATCAAGATGAGTGAGTGGTTCAAACAGCACACGAGTCCGTGCTGCTATTTTTTGGGCCGCGGCCGCCGAGGCACCCCGCCAATGCATAACCACCGCGTTCGGCTTGTCCTCAAAAAGTCCACCGAAGCTGTCGCGTCTGAGTTCCGCGCGCAGTTCATCCAATTTAGTTCGCGTCGCAGCGGGCGGTTCATCAAGTTCGCGCCGCCCATCTTCATGGAGCCGCTCAGCCCCGTGCAGTCCCCACACTTCTACCGGATGGTTCAAGCCGAGCAGCGGCCCTATCTCAGCAGCGGGGCGACCACTAATGAAAACGATCCGGGTCTCAAGGCTAGATCCCTCTGGACACCGAATGCGGTTGAGCAATTCGCGCACACCTGCCCAAGGGTGTGCCTTGAAGCGATCAACTCTGAACGGGGCCAACGTGCCGTCATAGTCCAGCAGCAGCAGCGCATTTTTTGCATGAGCGAATGTATTGAAGAATTCTCGAACCTGCGCAGCCGATTTACTCGTCAACTGTGGCTTACTCATCATGCCTGATTACAGTTTCTCATTTACTTGTCCAGCTGCGTGCAACCAAGCATGTGTATGCAACCACGCCGGTGGGCGCTGCTACGCTGATGCCTGCATCAGGCCGGAATCGAAATGGCAGTCGGGCGATGATTTTCCGCTCCGGGATCGGCCTGTTCAAGACGTACTTCGCGCAAGTCGCCGAGCACGTTTGCGGCCCAGCGGTAGATGTTGTGCTCCATCACCTGGCGCCGCATTCTCCGCATGCGTTGCCGCACCTCATCGCGGCTCATCTCCAGCGCTTCGTGAATTGCTTCCGCAACGCCGTCAATATCATAGGGATTCACGATCAAAGCGTCCTGCAGTTCAACTGCGGCACCGGTGAACTTGCTAAGCACCAGCACGCCGCGTTCATCGTCACGCGCGGCAACATATTCCTTTGCCACAAGGTTCATGCCGTCGTGCAGCGATGTAACTAAGCAAACGTCTGCTGCGCGATACCAGCGGCTTACCTCCTCGTGGCTGGCCTGCCTGTCGATCAGGATGACGGGCTTCCAATGGCCAGTTTGAAATCGTCGATTGATTCGCTCAACGGTTTCTTCAACGATTCGACCAAGCTCGGCATAGCTTGTGATGCGGGTGCGGCTGGGTGCAGCAATCTGCACCATCGTTATCCGCTCGCGATACCACGGATGCTCCTCAAGCAGATGCTCAATCGCATCCAGACGCTCGACGATTCCTTTGGTGTAATCCATGCGGTCCACACCCAGCAGAATCGACTTGGCCTTTGCCCCGAACTCCTTCAGAAGCACGTCGCGCTGGAAAGTGAGTTCTTCATCTTCCTTTTCCACTTCTGCGGCTGTCAGATCGTCTATCTCCGGCAAAGGGCCATCGAATGCGACGCTGATTGGATACGGACGGACAGTTGTCTGGTGCCCATTGCGCAGCACCGTCATGTGTTCACGATCCGTGCGTGCCTCGAGAGCTCGATCCACAGATGCAAGAAAATTGCTGCAATGCAGTGGAATATGGAAGCCGATAAGGTCAGCACCCAGAAGACCGTCAAGCAATTCAGTTTGCCATGGGCAAATTCCAAAGGCCTCAGGATTCGGCCACGGAATATGCCAGAAGATCGCGACGCGCGCATCGGGCCTGACAGCCTTCACGAGTCGCGGCAGGAGCGCAAAATGATAATCCTGCACAAAGACAATCGGATCGCTGGTTCCTTCCATTTCTTCAAGCAGCGCGCTCGCAAAGCGGGCGTTCACGCGCTGGTAGCACTCCCAGTCTGCCGGTCGAAAGGTCGGCCGGGTGTGCGCGATATGACACAAAGGCCATAGGCCTTCATTGGCAAAACCGTCGTAATACTTTGCTTCCTCTTCCTCTGTGAGCCAGACCCGGCGCAGCGTGTAGCGTGGATCGTCGGGCGGCACGCGCAGACGATTAAAATTATCTACTCTCATTGCATCGGCATTACCGTTACCGGAAGCCACCCAAACGCCATCGCAGGCCTGCAATATCGGCTCAATTGCGGTGACCAGTCCGCTGGGGGGCACTACGCATTTGATCTCGCGGCCCTGTCGGACATGCATGTATGGTTCGCGATTCGACACAACAAAAATACTGCTCGATCCCGAATGACGACGCATGTGTACCGCCAGCCGTTCAGCAGTCCAGACATGTTCTCCCGCGTCGCGCAATCGCGCTTCGGTTGCGGCAGCGGCGCGTGCAGCCATCAGGCTTTCGGCGATCGTTTCCACTTCGTGCGCCAGCGGTTTAAACAACTTCAGGTCCGCAAAACTCGAATCTGAAAGGTGGGGCTTGGAAGACCTGGATGGATGCATGCTCTTCAGACGCAAGCGCCGCAGACGCTCAGCTACTTGTTCAATAGGCCGGAACAAGAACCAGCTGACCATCGCCAGTGTTACCCCTACGATGAGAACCACCAGGGCAAGAATTCTCCAGAAGCTTCGCTGCCATACCGCGATTCCTTCACTGCGGATATATCCGGCGTCGGCAACAATGGCGACCACTCCCTCAAGCCGGCCACCATCGTGCAATGGTAGAGCTTCTTCTAGCCATTGCCATTGGCCGGTGTGACCAAACTGGCTGATCTCCACACCATTCTTCATCGATTTCCTGATGAGCCCGTAGGGCAAATCCTGCAATACTTCCTGCGGTCCCGAACACGCAAGCAGCCTGCCCTCGCCGTCGTACACAGCCAGAGCTAGCACGCCCGTCCCTGACTTCATAATTTCGGTGAGTCCGTGCACCGCTGAGAGATCGCTGCTCTCAAGCACACCGGCAACGTCGCGCTCGATGCTCATGCCCATCCAGCGAGTGCGGCGCGTCAGTTCCACACGTAATGTATGCTTATGAGCCAGCACATCAAAGTACGTTGAGGCAACAGAGATCAGCGTCACACCTGCAATCAAAGCGAGGATCAGGCGCAGGCGGAATAAATGCATACTAAACTCCAAAGGTTGTTAGATGCCCAGTGGAGCTGATTTGGTTTCCGGCAACATGCTGAATGCGGCGGTATTCACAGATATGGCTCGATTGAGTTCCAGCCAATCAGGCAACCCGTTGAGGGGATGAAAGCTGATTTTTATTTTTATTTCGCTCACAATCACCCTTCCGGCCTCTGAAAGAAATCCTATCTACTACGGCTCCTTGTGCTCTCATGCGTTATTCTGTCCAAGAGTGGTCCCGAACTCATACCGTAAACTGTTCAGAATATGGCGATAATCTCGATCGAAGGTAACGCCAAGCAACTCGTGCTCACGGTACAGGAGTATTCCCTGTTTGCGTGGCGCGCGTTCCTCAATTTATTTCGGCCGCCGATCTATGTCGTGGACTTTCTCGTGCAATCGGACGTCATCGGCTTCGGCTCAATTCCGATCTGCGTTCTATCGGGTTTCTTTACAGGCGGCGTGCTGGCGCTGCAGTCAGCAGCCACGCTCGCATCGTTCGGGGCCACGGCGGTAACCGGGCGCTTCGTTGCGCTTACCATGTTTCGCGAACTCGGGCCTGTCCTCACCGGCGTTATGGTTTCGGGTCGCAACGCGTCTTCAATGGCGAGCGAGCTCGGGTCCATGGTGGTGACCGAACAGATTGACGCTATGCGTGCTCTCGGTGTGGACCCATTGCGCAAGCTGGTTACACCGCGCATCTTTGCCTGCATTACGATGCTGTTCTTTCTCACCATCCTTTCCGACTTCATGGGAATTCTTGGCGGCGCCTTTGTCACCGTCTTCATGAATCATCAAAATGGCACTCAGTACTTCTCAATGGCGTGGGAGTCGTTGCGCTACCCAGACGTTATTCAGGGACTCGTCAAGCCTCTCTTCTCCGGTTACATCATTGCTTCGATCGGCTGCTTCTATGGCTTGAAAACTACGGGGGGCACACAGGGAGTTGGCCGCGCCACCATTCAGGCAGTCGTATGGTCATCCGTCTTTATCATCGTCGCTGACTTCTTTGTCACTCGCGTTATGCTCTTCATCTTTTCCTGATGAATACATTGCCCCCAAGCGGCCAGCATGGCCAGAACAGCGTTTTGACGGAAGAGACCCAGGCGCCGGTCCTGGAGTTTCAGCACGTCACCATTTCGTTTGAGGGGCCACCGGTACTCAACGATGTTTCCTTCACCGTTGCTCCCGGCGAAACGCGCATTTTGCTCGGACCTGCCGGCGTTGGTAAAAGTGTGCTGCTCAAGCTGGCCAACGGATTACTTCGCCCGGACTCTGGAAGCATTCGCCTTTTCGGTGAAGAAATCGCCATCATGCCGGAGGAGCAGCTCTTCCCCTTGCGGAAGCGCATCGGCATGGTCTTTCAGGAAGGCGCGCTGTTTGATTCGCTCACGGTGCGCGACAACGTGGCCTACCAGCTTATTCAGCAACGCGTGGCAGATGAAGAGATCGACGAGCGCGTGCGCGAGGCCCTCACATTCGTGGGACTGGAAGAAACGTTTTCACTTTATCCTTCTTCACTCTCCGGCGGAATGCGCCGGCGGGTCGCAATTGCGCGCGCCTTTATTCATCATCCTGAATTGCTGCTCTACGATTCACCCACTGGCGGCCTGGACCCGGTGACATCGACCACCATCATCGAGTTAATCGTTAAAGAGCGCGATGTACATCGCACTCCTTCGCTACTGGTCACGCATCGCATTCAGGATGCGTTCACACTGTGCACCCACCATTTCGACAAAGAGAAGAACGCAATGGTTCCACTGCCAGAAGGCACCATCGATCTGGGCACCACGTTCCTGATGCTTGACGAAGGACGCCTGCTCTTTGACGGCTCTCTCCACGACCTTGTCAATTCCAGCAACGATTTTGTGCGTGAGTTCCTGGAATAGGACCTTCCCGCTCTGCCCCGAATCTGCTAGCCTTACCTGTCTTCATCTGCTGTTGAAAGACAGGTACGATATGGGATTCAAATTCCAGAACTTCGATTTTCTCCATCTCGATTCAAGCTTTAGCGAAGACGAACTTCTCGTCCGCCGCACTGCACGCGACTTCGTCGAAGATAACGTGATCCCGATCATCGAACAGTGCTTTCGGGAGGGCCGCTTCCCGCGCGAGTTGGTTCCAACGATGGGCGAGCTCGGCTTTTTTGGCGCTACAATCGAAGGCTTCAACTGCGCCGGTATGTCAAACGTCGAGTATGGCCTGGTGATGCAAGAACTCGAGCGCGGCGATTCCGGGCTGCGCAGTTTTGTCAGTGTTCAGTCCGCACTAGTCATGTACCCCATTTTCACTTTCGGCTCCGATGAACAAAAGGACACGTGGCTGCCTGCGCTTGCCAGTGGAGAAAAGCTCGGCTGCTTCGGCCTGACCGAGCCCGGCTTCGGCTCCAATCCTGCAGGCATGACGACGCGCGCGCGCAAGTCCGGCAGCGAGTACATTCTTAACGGCGAGAAGATGTGGATCACTTCCGGCACTCTGGCCGATGTTGCAGTAATCTGGGCAAAACTCGAGGGAGACGACAACGACGGACCGGTGCTTGGCTTTCTTGTGGAAACGGACCGGCCCGGCTTTTCCTCGCACGAAATTCATGGCAAGTGGAGTTTGCGCGCCTCATCGACCAGCGGCCTTTCACTGCAAGATGTGCATGTGCCTGCAACAAGCCTGCTGCCCGGGGCAACCAGCCTGAAGAACGCATTGATGTGCCTCAACCAGGCTCGCTACGGAATAAGCTGGGGCGCCATTGGAGCGGCAATGGATTGCTACTCCAATGCATTGCAGTACGCGAAAACGCGCAAGCAGTTTCGCAATGAGTCGATAGCCGGCCATCAGCTGGTTCAGGAAAAGCTGGTGTGGATGGCCAGCGAGATATCGAAAGCGCAACTGCTTGCTCTGCATGTCGGCCGTCTAAAGGACGCCGGCAAAGTGGGCCATCAGCACATCTCAATGGCCAAGCGGAATAATGTGTGGATGGCGCTTGAATGCGCGCGGCTAGCCCGCGATATTCTTGGCGCGAACGGCATTGCCGATGATTATCCGATCATGCGCCACATGATGAATCTTGAATCGGTGAAAACATATGAGGGCACGCACGACATACACACGCTGATCCTTGGGCACGACATCACAGGAATTGCCGCCTACTGATCGCCCGCTGAGCAATCTTTTTATCGACAATGGGCTGACTTCTTGGCATAGTCAAATTCATGCAGAAAGATTTTTGGAACACTTCATTGCGCCACGTTGGAGCGTTCGCTCCAGCTGCGGTTTTGCTTCTTGGTTGCGGGACTACCGTCACCGCGCAGCAGCCAGCGTCCGCGCCTATTGTGCTACACGCAGCGCGCCTGCTGCAGGTGGACACAGGCAGAATCCTCCAGCCCGGCGAGATCCTAGTCATAGGCGAGCGCATCAAGGCCGTCGGAACATCGGTGGAGCGTCCGCAAGGCGCGAAGATTATTGATCTCGGAGACACCACGCTGCTGCCCGGCCTGATTGACGCGCATATTCATTTGTTTCTGCATCCTGGGGCGGAAGATCTGCAGACCGTTCTCGAATCGGTACCATGGCGCACGATCATTGCAGAGCAGGCTGCCAAAGCCGACCTGATGGCCGGTTACACAGCCGAGCGCGATATGGGCACGGAAGGTGCGGGGTCCGCCGACACTGCCATCCGCAATGCAATTGATCAAGGATTGATTCCGGGGCCGAGGCTACGCGTAAGCGGTAATGCCATTGACATTCTTGGCGGGCATGAAGATGCAAACAAGTACAATCCCGCGCAACATGTGCTCTCGAACGCAGACTACGCCAACACCGCCGATGAACTTGTAGCCGTGATGCGCGAGGAACGTAAGCAGGGCTCCGATTTCGCCAAGATTTACGAGACCGGCCACGATGAGATGATCGACGGCGTGCTGCATACGCCCTTCCAATACACTGAGGCGCAACTCACCGCGGCCGTTGCCGAGGCTAAACGCATGGGCACAGGCGTGGGCGTACATGCCATGGGAGAGCCGGGCGCGCTTTACGCCGCACAGGCTGGAGTGACCACCATTGACCACGCAACACAGCTGAGCGATGAGACGATGCGCCTGATGCGCGAGAAGCACATTCCCGCGATTCCCACATTTGCCATTTTCGATTACTTCGCGCATCACCGCGAATCGCAGGACCAGGCTTCAACACAAGCGGAAATGCTCGACTACAAAATCGCCGAATTCAAAAAGCAGGTCGCAGCTGGGATTCCGTTCGCAGTTGGCTCTGATGTGGGGCCGTTCCCGCACGGGACGCAAGCCGTTGAAATGGAATTGATGGTGCGCTATGGAATGAAACCTCTCGCCGTTCTGCAGGCAGACATGCTTGAAGGCGCGCGCGTGCTCGGCTGGCAAGGACAGATTGGCGAGCTAAAAGCCGGTTATTACGCTGATGTCGTAGCGGTGCCGGGAAATCCACTGGAAGATATTCGGACACTCCAGCATGTGAGCTTTGTAATGAAGAATGGTGCGGTTGTTCGGCAATAGAGCGTAATTATCGAGACGTCGAGGCAGCGGATTGAGCCCGCCTCAATTCGAGCTTCTGAAGAGCCTGCGTGAACTTTTTCGGCCGTACCTGCGCAATGGAATCCTCGACAGCTTTGCGATATCCGCCAAGATAGATGGAATACATAATGGCGAGTGAGCAACCGATGCCGAAGATAAATCCAAAGCAGAGGCCGAAAATAGCTGCCGGGCCAAAGTCGATCATTTCTGGTCCTTTCTTCAGCCGCCGCTACACTGCCACTACAAAGCTGTCTTCGGTTCTCGTCACGGGATTATAGAGTGTATCGCGCTCGACGGGAATGCGACCGGCTTCAGTGATCAGGCGACAAAGTTCTTTACGCGTCATTCCCTGCGGCGTCGTCGCACCTGCATCGTGATAAATTTTTTCTTCGATCACGGTGCCATCCAGGTCGTCAGCACCAAATCGAAGTGCTATCTGCGCGATCTTTGGCGTCAACATTTGCCAGTAAGCCTTGATGTGCGCAAAGTTGTCCAGCATCAGGCGGCTTACGGCGATCTGCCGAATGTCTGTAAGGCCTGTCGTCACCGGCAGGTGATCGAGCGGCGTGTTTTCAGGATGAAACGCCAACGGAATGAAAGTCTGAAATCCGCCGGTATCGTCCTGCACGGCGCGCAGCTTTAGCAGATGATCGACACGATCCTCATCGTTTTCGATGTGTCCGTACAGCATGGTCGCATTGGACCGGAAGCCGAGCTTATGCGCCATCCGCGCCGTATCCAGCCACTCTTCGCCATCGATCTTGTGGTCGCAGATAATCGATCGCACTCGCGCCGAGAAGATCTCAGCGCCGCCGCCCGGCATCGAATCCACTCCTGCTTCGCGCAGCTTGATGAGCGTTTGCTCAATGCTGAGTTTGGCGCGACGCGCAAGATATGCGACCTCCACCATCGTGAAAGCCTTCACATGAACTCTTGGGAATCGCTGTTTGAGTCCGCTAACGAGATCGAGAAAATACTCGAGCGGCAAATCCGGATGCAGGCCGCCGACAATATGAAACTCCGTGACTGCTTCTGAATATCCTGACGCCGCGGTTTGCCACGCCTCTTCAAGCGCCATCGTGTACCCGGCTGGATCGCCTTTTTTGCGGCCGAAGGCGCACAACTTGCAGGCAGCAACGCACACGTTGGTGGGGTTAATGTGGCGATTCACGTTGAAGTAAGTGATATCGCCGTGCATGCGCTCGCGCACATGGTTAGCTAGCCATCCTACGGCAAGCACATCACTTGTGCCATAAAGCGTGAGCCCATCGGCGAGGTCCAACCGCTCGCCAGCCATCACCTTGGCGGCAATCGGCTCAAGCCGGGTATCCTGGCTCCGAAATGGAGCACGTTCGCGGGATGCGATGTTCTCAGCACTCATACTTCTATGATACAGAAACCGCGCCCACCGCTGGCCAAGCGGCCTGCAGGGGCGCAAGTCATTCTTTGGCTTCTATCGTCGCCGCCGGCCCGATTAAAACTCCGTCATCGAGCGAGGCCGCAACCAGCCGGTCGCCGGCAACTCGAATTAATTCCATTCGGAAACCTGAGTGCCACTGCTTCCAGGTCATGCTCTTTGGCTCGATAGAAAAAATCTCGTCGCTATTTCGCGAGCTGACCAGCACACGGTGTTGCGATGTGTCGTAGCTGACGTCGTCAACGTCGCGAAAGGGCAGTCGCCCTATCCAGAGCCACGTCTTCCCATCGTCTTTCGAAAAGAAGACGCCTTCTCTCGCCGCCAGCCAAAGCGTGCCAGTCGGGTCGTAGAAGATGCGCCGAATCTGGGTGATCATCGTCGGCAGTCCCATAGGCCACCACGAGCTTCCGCCATCGTGCGATACTACGACGCCGTTTCTGCGGGCTGCTGCCATGACTTCACCGCGACTTGCCACCGAAATGTAATCACCCACTCCAAGGACGGGGCCACCCTGCCAGCTGGCTCCCTGATCGCGGCTCGTCAGCAAGCCCAGCGAAGAAGCGGCTAGCCATATATCGCCTGAAACATCGAGAGCATTCACGCGGCTGTCCAGTTGCACCTGCGGAGCCTTCACCTGCTTCTCCACGTTCACCTTGGTGCGGCGTACAGTTTCGGTAGTCACTTTCGTGATTGTGTTTGCGATCAGGTTACGCGGCTCCCACGTTAATTTAGAGCCTGCCGGGGCTGCTGCGGGATCGGCGTTTGCAGGTGGGTCGAGAACGAATATGCCGTGCCCGGTTCCGGCCATTACGGTTCCATCTTTGCTTTGAGAAAGCGTGAACACGTCGCGACCATCCAAACCCGTCGCAACCTGCTCCCAACTTTTGCCTTGATCGGCTGAGACAAAAACTCCACCGAAGTCTTTGTCATTCACAATGCCCGCGAAAAGGCGCGAGGGATTATTGCGATCCACAAGCAGCGCCGCAACTTTGCGTTCAGAGAAGCCATCGTTCGACGCGGCGAATGTCTTTCCCGCATCGCTGCTGATCAGCACGCCTCCGCGATCCGTCGCCAGCAGCACGCGGTTGGAGTCGTTCGGATCAATAAAGACGTCGTTCACAATCAGGTCGGAGCTGGTCATTCTACTGAATGACTTGCCGCCGTCCGTCGTCTTGTACAAACCCTCGGTAGTGCCCGCGTAAACGACTTGATGATCAGCCGGATCCTGCTTGAGCACGCGCGTGCGTCTCGCCGTGGATGGAATGCCTTGGATCTTGCGGAATTTAGCGCCGGCACTTTCACTCTTATAGATCCCGCTGCAGGCACTCAGAAAAATGGTCTTCGGCTTATCGGGGTCAAGGATGATGGAGAACACATCCGAATCGTCAATGATGCCTTGCTTAATGTTGTTCCACGTTTTGCCGCCGTCGGTCGTCTTCCACGGCAGATGCCATGTTCCTGCGTACACCACGTCAGGGTCGGCAGGATCTACCGCAAGCGATTCTACTTCGTGAATCTCGCGGCTTCCTTGCTCGCTTATCCGCGTCCATGTCACGCCGGAGTCACTGGAGCGAAACACGCCAGAGAGCGTGCCTGCAAATAATATTTTCGGGTCCGAGGGCGCCTGCAGAAACGAACGAATCGACTGCCCGTGAAGATCTGCAGACTCGTTCCATGTTTGTCCGCGATCGTGGCTGATCCACAGGCCTCCATCGGAGCGTCTCCACCCGGCGACGTAGATCGTGTTGGAATCGGCGGCGTCAACCACGATATGGTCCAGCACCAGGTCGTCATCTCCGTCCAGCTTGGCAAGTCTTTTCCAACTGGTTCCGCCATCGAGCGATTCGTAAATCCAGCTTGCAGTGGTGCCGAGATAAAGATGGTTCGGTTGGCCGGGCACCGAAGAAATTACGCGAGCGTCGCCGCCTGGCGGCCCAGCGGCGATCCATGCCGGCTGGGAATAAACTTCTGCGCAATAGCAGGCCAGTGCGAGTAGAGCCGCGGCAACCCGGCGGCGCCGAAGACAAAAACCAGGTACGAATTTCGAACTGCGATTCAACTAAAAAGCTCCCGAGTATAAGAAGACTGTACCGAATTATCGAAGGCAAAATCAAAGAGGCTGACCAGTTGCCGGTCAGCCTCAAGGAATTGTCAAACCTATCACGTGGTTTCGGCTTTCATCAAGCGGTCAATTGAATGACCGCCTGATCCAGCGCCTGGTTACCGGTAGAGTGCGAGCAGCCTTACTTTGCTTTCCTGCTCGAGTGGTGCCGTTGAGGCAGCGGCTTGCGCACCTCAGGCTTCACCGTGGACTCATCGACCGGCGTGGTTCCCTGCACATCGTTTGAGAAGTTTGCACCGGCAGGCACCAGGTAATCTTCCACCGTTTGCCCGTCTGTGGTTCCTGTTGCAGTTGAAACGCGTGAAGCGTCAATGCCCTTCTCGGTTACGAGGTAGTCCTTGGCATTGATTGCACGCTGGGCCGCGAAGTGAGTGACCGTAGCCTTCTTGCGCCGGGCGGCAATCTTTTCCTGCTTGGCGGTCAGGTTGGCTTCGTTCGCGTTCGACTCGCCTACGACGACTGCCTTCGCATCTGCCTGGCGCTGCAGATCCAGAGCAACTTCGTCGAGGCATGCCTTTGCTTCATTGTCTACGCGCGTGGGTCGCTTCGCATCGGTAACAAAGCTGATGGAGCAGAGTGCTTGCGTCTTGGGTTGCGGCGGCGGAGGCGGAGCCACTATGGTCAGGCTTGTATCCGCGCTGGCAGTATGTCCTTTGTCGTCCGCGACTTTGCCGGTAATACCTACTGCTCCTGTGGGCGCCCCAGCAGAGGAGTACTGTGCTGTTGTGCCGCTACCTGTTACTGTTCCGGCGGTCGTGGAGTAGCTGTAAGTGAGCGGCCGGTTCTGCGGGCTCATGCCAGTGCAGTTAACGGTCGCCGAATCACCCGGCTTGATGGTGGTCGGCGTGACCGAGCAGCTGATCGTCGGCGGCTCAAATGCCTTCACGGTAAAGCTGGCGGAACAGTCAGCAGCCTGACCTGGCTTCAGGCCTTCCTTGCCAGACTTGCCTTCTTTCACATCACCCTTAACGGTGTAATTGCCCGGCTCGAGCGAAGCGGTCTGGATGGTGGTCGTGGTGCCGTTACCCGATGCACCGCTGCCGCTCCACGAATATATCGTGTTCAGTTTTGGATCGAGGCTTCCGGCTGTCGCCGTAATGGTGATCGGCTCGCCCGGGAATACCGAGGTCGGACTGGCCGAGCAGGCCAACGTTACAGGAGGCGGAGGAACGATGGAGCCTGCGTGAATCACAAGCCCGGTGCTCAGCCTGGCTGCGTTGATATTGGCGCGGCCACCCGGAGGCGTAGGGCCGGGGCCAAAATTAACGTGCGTGTATTGAAAATCAGCCTGGAAGAGGCGGAACGCAAAACGGTGGTTCATGAACGGCAACTCGTAGTCCATGCCGCCACCAACGGTCAATTGAGGTCCCCAGCGGTCAGGCTGGAAGAAAGGACCGTTGACCCGGGCACCGCCTACAAGTCCGTGAACGAATGGCGTAATGTTGTCTGTCTGGAATCGGCCGATCAAGCCGCCGGCGACCGTCTGGAAGCCGTCATTGTTGCCATGTGTGCCGATGGCGCTTCCGTGTGGATCCGCAGCGCCCCACTCATGGAAGCCATATTCTACCTGGGCTCCAATGTGGTTGTTGAAGTAATAGGCGCCGCTGAACAGCCCGCCGAGATTAATTGCTTTGTAGCCAGCCGTAACCGTGCCACCGGTGATAACGGGTGTGGTCACTTGCCCTTTCGGAGCCAGGTAGCTGTACCCTGCAAAAATATCCCATCTTGAGGGGTTCGGACCAGAGCTGGATTTGTTGCTTGATTGCGCAGACAAGGCAACTGGAGTCAGTACTGCAAGTGCCAAGGCCGATGCCTGACACAGAGATCTGATGGAACGGGAATTCATACGATTTTCCTCCGCCTAAACAGCTAATGAATAAATGGAAAAAGGCAGCTTACGAGCCATTTCCCCAGGCTCGATATGCAAACGGCTTCGTACCACATAGTGAAGCTTCGTGCGCCTTTATGACACCTCTTAACTTAACATAGCGCTCGCTCTCGTAAGCGACTTTATAGAATGAGTTACCCTACCCGATATCGCTAATTTGAGTGACTTGCGCGCAGACTTTGGAGCCCATTTTTGGGTATTTTAGTACCCAAACTCTTTTCGGGCAGGCATTTCCAATCGGCTGGCCGCCGATCCTTTGCCGGGGTCCAAGCCGAGAGGGTCCGATTCATTCAGGAAAAAATTTACGGGATTTCTCAGGTCCCACAAGCAACAAAGCCTCTTGCTGCTTCAAGTGGGGGGCGGGACGATCACCTTTTATGACGAAGGATTGCGCCAGGGGACGTTGCGCCCCCTGGCAATATCCGCAAATCCTTACTTCGTCTTCTTGGTGGTGGCTGCACCTTTGCGACCCGCTGGAGTTTTCGCACTCAGCAAGGTCAATGAGTCCGCAGCATTAAATGGGAATTGGCGAACTGATTGCTGGCCTGTCGTGCTCAATACGACATCAACCCGCCGGTTTTGAGCCCACACAATGGTGGAAAGGTTACGTGTAAATTTCTGACGTTCCGCTGGAGTCAGGTCAGAATTCTGATCAACCATTTGCTTGACCTGATCTGCTGAAAGGTTTTCTTCTTTTCCAACAGCACGCGTTTCGATGCTGGACTCAGCGATCCCCTGTTCAACAAGGTACTGCTTGGTTCGAGAAACTCGGCGATCTGAGAGCGCTTGATTGTATTCAGATGATCCGCGCGAATCCGCATGACCGATGAGTGTGAGCTTTGCATTAGGCTTGATTTGGAGGTATTGCTTGAAATCGCTAGCCAAAGTGGTAAGCGTTCCTTCCTGACTAGTCACGAGGCCTCCGCTGGGGTTTGCGGCCTTCGGCAAATCTGTCGGGAAGAAAACGCTGTGCAATGCGAGTCGAGATTCAAGCTGCAACTGCTGAGGTGACGGAGCCGGAGGTGGCGGCGGCGGCGGAGCCACGATGTTCAGGCTTGTATCCGCGCTGGCAGTGTGTCCTTTGTCGTCCGCTACCTTACCTGTAATACCTACTGCTCCGGTGGGCGCCCCAGCAGAGGAGTACTGTGCTGTTGTGCCGCTGCCAGAAACGGTTCCGGCGGTGGTGGTGTAACTGTAAGTGAGCGGCCGGTTCTGCGGACTCATGCCAGTGCAGTTAACGGTCGCCGAATCACCCGGCTTGATGGTGGTCGGCGTGACCGAGCAACTGATCGTGGGAGGCTCAAATGCCTTAACGGTAAAGCTGGCGGAACAGTCAGCAGCCTGGCCCGGCTTCAAACCCTCTTTGCCGGATTTGCCTTCCTTCACGTCACCTTTAACGGTGTAATCACCCGGATCGAGCGAAGTGGTCTGGATGGTGGTTGTGGTGCCGTTACCCGATGCACCGCTGCCGCTCCACGAATATATCGTGTTCAGTTTTGGATCGAGGCTTCCGGCTGTCGCCGTAATGGTGATCGGCTCGCCCGGGAATACCGAGGTCGGACCGGCCGAGCAGGCCAACGTTACAGGAGGCGGAGGAACGATGGAGCCTGCGTGAATCACAAGCCCGGTGCTCAGCCTGGCTGCGTTGATGTTGGCGCGGCCTCCAGGATAAGTCGGGCCAAAATTCGCATGAGTGTATTGGAAGTCCGCTTGGAACAGGCGGAATGCAAAACGGTGGTTAAAGAATGGCAATTCATAATCCATGCCACCCCCGACCGTTAATTGAGGGCCCCATTTGGGACCTTGAGAGGTGGGGCCAGTCACGTCCGCACCACCGACCAATGCGTGAATAAACGGGGTGATGTTGTCGGCTGGGAATCGACCTATCAAGCCACCGCCAACGGTCTGGAAACCGTCATTGTTGCCGCGCGTGCCAACGTATCCGCCGTTTGGATTTTCTGTGCCCCACTCATGGAAGCCATACTCAACCTGAACGCCTGCAAATTTGTTGAAGAAGTAGGCTCCGCTGAACAGTCCGCCCACATTGATTGCTTTGTAGCTGCCCGTGAGCGTGCCACTGGGAGCGATCGGCGTAGTCACGCTGCCTTTGGGAGCAAGGTAGCTATAACCAGCAAAGATGTCCCATTTCGAGGGGCTTCCCGCCAAAGCCGACTTGCCGCCGGACTGTGCCGGCGAAGTCACTGGAATTAACGCTGCGAGAGCAATGACAAAAATCGCGATCAAAGACTTGATTGAACGGAAATACATGCGATGATCCTCCGTTTGAACAATTACGTAAAGGTCGAGAGGGAAAAGCTAAGAGCCAATTCCACCATCGATATGTAACAACACCACGGTCGCCGCACAGACTCTGGAACGTTATATTACGCAACACGTTACCATAAGGCAGGCGCCGCTGAACGAGAATTTCTGCAGAGGCTACCCCGCAAGCCACCCATGCTTCGAGTCACTTGCGTGCGGGGAGCCGCATCAATTGAAGAGGTCTGGGGAACTAAAGTAATCAGGCTTTGATTTCGAGATGGGCCTATCTGGCCTCTATCCCAAGTTGAGTGTTTTCTTTAAGCTACCCTTCTCTCGCTGGATCTTTTCCTGCAAAAGAGTGATGGCGTAAATGAGCTGCTCCGGGCGCGGCGGGCATCCAGGAACATAAACGTCCACTGGAATCACCTGGTTAACCCCTTGAACGAGTGCGTAATTCTGGAAAACGCCACCCGAGGTGGCACAGGCGCCCATGGAAATGACCCACTTTGGCTCCGGCATTTGATCGTAGAGCCGCCGGATTACGGGGGCCATTTTCTGTGAAACCCGGCCCGCAATGACCATCAGATCGGCTTGCCGCGGCGAAGGCCGGAAGACCTCTGCGCCGAAGCGCGCCACGTCAAATCGCGAGGCTCCCATGGACATCATTTCGATGGCGCAGCAGGCCAGCCCGAAGGTCATGGGCCAAACCGAATTCTTGCGAATCCAGTTGACGGCATAGTCGAGCGAAGTGAGGAATACTCCCTCCGGCTCCTCGATGCCATAGGTGGCCTCAAAAACCTTGCCGCGGTTCTTTGCGCTACTATCGAGCGCCCCAAACAGGTAACGATCTCGCTCAGCCGAAACAGCCATGCTTTTACTATATCGCGCTTCAGATTTGGACGTCAGAAACGGCGCGTCACAAACGGTGAATGCTGCGGAAACAGGCACACGCTGCCAAACGGCAAGGTGTTGCCTGATTCCGAAGAAACATATTGGACCCGACGGGGCAGGCATACCTTATCCGGCGCGTGCGCCCGCGCAGACTCATGGAATCTCGCAATATCTCAATGGTCGCGTGCAGAGCCGTCGACTGCATCCCACATTTCCGGAAACTTCCATTCCGGGATGCCGCGCTCGTTATCAATGAGGTTGTCATCGAGTTCGATGCCGAGCCCCGGCCCGTCCAGATTGCCCTTCAGGATGATGTTGCCTTCGGTCATCACGAACGGCTTTTTAATGTAGCTCTTCCCCATAGGGCTGCGATCAACATTGGGGGGCCCTCCCTTCACCGCTTGCAGTGAAGGCACCTCATGCGCGAGGAAGTTTGGAATTGACGCGGCCACATGCATCGAGGCGGCGAAGCCCACCACTCCTTCCTTCGAGTGCGGGAGCATATCGGCGTAAAAGGCTTCCGCGAGCGTGGCCACAGCCTTTAGCTCGGTGATGCCGCCCACGTGCGTGACGTCTGGCTGCAGCAATTGCGCCGCGCCCGCTGTCAGCAGGTCGCGGAACTGCCACTTGGTCACCATCCGCTCGCCCGTGGCGAAGGGGAAAGTTGTTTTCTTTGCCATTTCCGCCATCAAAGGCAGGTTCTGAAACTGAATCGGCTCCTCATAGAACCAGGGGCGGAATTGCTCGAGCGCCTTGATGATCTCCATCGCGGCGGCCGGCTCATGCTCGCCGTGCATCTCAATGCCAAGATCAAAGTCCGGACCAACAAGCTCGCGGATCGACTTTACTTTTTCGACAAAGCCATCGACGTAGTAGGGGCTCTCAGATGAGCGGGACAACCGACCCCGTGTGGCCGAGACGCTGGTCTTCATCGACTTGTAGCCCTCGGCAAGCACGTGGGTCTTTGTTTGTTCGACGCTCTCGGCCTGGCCGTAGCATTTGATGCGATCACGCGTGGGGCCGCCCAGAAGATCATAGATCGGAACCCCGAGAGCCTTGCCCTTGATATCCCACATTGCTATATCTACCGCGCCCAGCGCGGAGGTGAGGACGATGTCGCCGCGATAGAACGCGTGCCTGTAAATTGCCTGCCAATGGTGTGCCGGCCGGCGTGCGTCCTTGCCGATGAGGTAGGGCTCGATCTCCTTGATGGCGGCAACTACGGTGGGAATGCGGCCCTCAACGGTGCCCTCTCCGATACCGGTGATGCCAGCCTCTGTGTGCATCTTGACGAAGATACTACGCAGCGAGTTGACCGGGATGATCTCGAGTCCTGTTATTTTGATCTCGTCGCGCGGGTCGGCCAAAGCGCAGGCGTGGTTCACCGGCTGCGCGGCAAGGTTGCGCTCGCTCGCGAGCAGGCCGCCCAAGCCCATGGCGGCAGTTTTCATCCAGGTACGGCGTGAGTGAGCCATCGAAAGTTCCTCCGGGGAGATTGTGCTACGAAACCCTATCATCTGCGCCGTGACTGTGTCAGCCTGCATTACCCCGTATGCTATGCAGGCGCGAGCGCCGGCATTGCAAGTACAGGGTCGGACTGCTCGTTGGGCTTCAGACGCGTGAGGGTCATTACTGTGATGTCGTCCGCTTGGCCAAACTGCTGGGCAGTGTGAGCTATCTGGTCTGCAGTTTGATTTGAGATGGCGCGGGTTCGGTCGAAGCCGAAGAGATCGCCGGTCGAACTGCGCGCTTCGACGACGCCGTCAGAGATGAGGGTGAGTGTATCGCTGTGCGCGAGTGTGAAGGAGAGTTGCTGGTAGCCATTGGCGGTCTGGGTGTTGATACCGATGGGCAGACCAGGGTGGATGGGAAGTTCTTCGCCGCGGAGGTAGGGTGCAAGGTGGCCGGCGTTGGCTAACGTGACGTGTCCGTCGGGAGTGAAGTCAGCACAGAGGCAGGTGGCGAGACCGCCGACGCCGGTTCTCAAAAGCACTCTATTCATATGAGCGAGCAGGTCGGCGGGGGAATCGGCGTCACGTTCCGCGCCGGCTCCAAGCAGGAGCGTAGCTGTCATAGCGGCTGCACTTCCTTTGCCGCTGACGTCGCCGAGCAGAATACGCTGCCGACCGTCTTTGAGTACGCAGCAGAGGTAGAAGTCGCCCCCGACATCGCGCATGGGACGGAATGCGACTTCGATCTGCAGGCCGGGGGCACAGTTCAGCGTGGCGGGGGCGAGCATCCGCTGGATTTGGCTGGCCGCCTGCATTTCGCCGGCGAGGAGGGCTCGTTCTTGCGTCACCTGGCGCTGATCGCGGAAGAGCAGCCACAGCAAAGTTACCAACACACATGTAGTCACAAATGCCCGTACGTCCAGCATTTCAATCCGCCACACAGCAAAGAGATTCGGCAGACCCAGTAGTGGATTACTCGTGAATTGCACAATAAACCAGACCAGGTCGGCCACACCCCACAACAGGCACAAGGCAGCCAGCGGGCGACGAGCAATCCGGGTGTATGGCCAAAACGCTACGAACGGTGCCGCCGCAATCGCTAGAAAGGAAATCGTCGTGAGATTTGTGCGCAAGCTAACGTCACGGATCAAACGGTAGATCGCGAACGCCTGGTCAGCCGGGAAAAACAACGTGATCCCCTGGCAGAAGTATTGCAAGGTTATGATTGCCGGGGGCACCCAGTAAAAACGGGGCATTCGGCGCCGCGCCAGCGCGAAGAAGAATAGAACAGTCGCGAAAGAGGCCGTGATGTTCCCCGCAGAAGCGACGACGACGTTAATTGTGGACGAGTAGTCCAACTGGGCCGCCGCACAGAGGTTAGACACCCTGAGCATCGCCATGGTTAGGCAAAGGATGCTTAGGTATAGAAGCTCGGAATGGCTGCGATCGTAGTAATAGAGGCCCAGCAGCATGAGCCCAACTACTCCAATCAAGAAATAGCAACTTGTGTTGATCAGTAAATTGGAAGTGTCTGCCAACACTACGGCAGCCCGTTGTGCATTCAGCGCATCCAGTTCTCCCGCATGGATTATTGGAAAGTCCATGTTGGGCCCATTCGAATTAGGTCCATGGAATCTATAAGTAATTCTCAATGCGATTGTCCCAGGCATCTGTCCAAGTACGGCTGTCATAACTGGAAATTGCCGGATCACATTCATGGTAAAAACGCCGGTGCGTACATTTCCCGCGCCACCAATCGCCTGCCCATTCAAGAAAAGCTCGTGGGCGGAATTCACGGTAATTTGAATGGCAGGGTGCGCCGCAGTCCTGAGAGAACTTAAGTCGGCACGGCAGCGCACCCAAATGCGCGCCTGCTCGGGCATGATCTTCCATTGCAGGTCAGTGTGCCAACCGCTCTCGTCAAGCACGGGTGCGGCCCAGGAAGGGTCATCGCCAGCACGCCAGACACAATGCTGCGGCGCAATGGTGATGACAGACTGCGCCGGTGCCACCAGGGGAAGGATCGCAAACAAAACCCAGACTGCCTTATGCATCGAGCGACCTCACTGGGGAATTTCCTGGGCGAACGGGGGTGAAGGCGGGGATGTTCGCTGTCTTGAGTATTATGCCTGCGCCGATAGAGGTGAGGCGATTACTTCTTTCGACTCGTCTCGGTGAGATCCGCCTGATCGGACAAAACCGGGTCGCTTTCGGCGATTCCAGGTTGCTATTCGCAGGGCGACTGGGTCGGCCGCAGCGCCTTTGGCGCCTTCCAGCCTTCAGAAAGCCATAGCGTGATCTCAAAGTGGAGAGAATGGAGCTCACCGTAAGGCGTGGGCGATGTGGTCGCAACAATTGTGTGCGGAGTATTGCGCTGTTGAAGAGCCCAGTTCTGTGCATAGGGCAGCGCGTTGGCCGTACCCGGAGTCAGGCGCGCATCCACGATGCGAAACTGCCCGGCCGCAGATTGCGCGAGCATATCCGACAGACTCTTCGACGCGGCGTTGAGTTGGTCCGAATTTTTTGAACCCTTGACCGGCTCAACCGTTTTTGGCCCGTGCCGGTTCGCGTCTTGTTTTCCGCGGAGTTCAAAGTACAGTTTCTGCGCTTTGCGGAACAGCGCCGGATTTGTAAAGAAGCGAAATGATCGTGGGTTCCAGCCGATGGCGTCCTGCGCGCGGATGCCAAAAGTGGTTCCGACCTCGCGTTGGCTGATGGATTCGTACGGCGGAGTGGCGAGCAAAAGCGCATCTGGAAATCCAGCACCGCCGGCGCGATCAACCGCAAGATCCCAGCCTGAGTAGTCCTTGATAGGAACCACCCGGAATACCCAACCCTGCCCGAAGGACTGGCTCCATTCCCGATCGGCATCGACCGTTCCGTGCATCACCACGCGTTGGCACTGGCCGGAAGGCGCCGCAACGCTCCGAATTGGCACCAGGAAGGCGAAGCCCAAAACCAACAGGCCTGCGCAAGACTTCTTCACCATCAATTCAGCCCTCTCCTACGCGGTTTTCTAATCATAAGACCGATAAGGAATCCATGATGAGATACAAAATAGCTTGCGCTATTGGCCCGCCTTCCTGAGAATGGATGAAACGAAAAATCCCGCTTCATTACCACGCAAATGCCATCGCAATTCGGGCACTGGTTGGACGCACGAGAGACGTTGCGGCATCCACGGAAGTACCTGCCGGCTTGGGTTTTGATGCAAACCATTTGCCTTTTCGTCGCCTTACAAATTTGCGGTTCAGGAGTTCAAGACCATGCGTCGTCCCGTTGCTCGATTTGTACTTCTTGCTTTGCTGCTGGCCATGCCTTTGGTGCTAATGGCGCAGACACCGGATTCGGCTCCGGCTACACAGGCACAGATTGCCGCTCTTCAGCGGCAGGTAACGGCTGCTCGCTCTGCTGGCGATAACGCATGGGTGTTGATTTCGGCGGCGCTGGTGCTCTTGATGACCGCCCCCGGATTGACACTTTTCTATGGCGGCCTGGTCAGGCGCAAAAACATCCTGGGCACCATGATGCAGAGCTTCGCGATGATGGGGCTGGTGACAGTGCTTTGGGCCACTGTCGGTTACTCGCTGGCATTCGGACACGGCAACGGATTTATTGGCGGCTTTGAGCATGTGTTTCTGCGCGGGGTGGGTTTGACGCCCAACACCGATTACGCGGCGACGATTCCCGAACAGACGTTCATGGTTTATCAGCTGATGTTCGCCATCATTACTCCCGCGCTGATTACCGGTGCATTCGCGGAGCGCGTCAAGTTTGGTGCGATGGCGGTTTTTCTTTCCTTGTGGTCGTTGCTGGTTTACTGCCCGATGGCTCACATGATCTGGGGAGTTGGCGGCATCCTGAATGTAACGGGCGGGCGCTGGCCCTGCCTTGATTTCGCCGGTGGAACCGTTGTGCACATCACTAGTGGCGTTTCAGCCCTGGTGGCCGCTATTTATCTGGGCAAGCGCTCCGGGTATCCGCATACTTCCATGACGCCGCATTCCATGGTTCTGAGTTTTATTGGAGCCAGCCTCTTGTGGGTGGGCTGGTTTGGATTTAATGCGGGCAGCGCGCTTTCAGCCAGTCCACTGGCTACTTCCGCGTTCATCAACACGCAGTTTGCCGCAGCCGCGGCGGCGCTTAGCTGGACGCTGGTGGAATGGCTGCAGAACGGAAAGCCTACCGCGCTGGGAGCCATCTCTGGCGCAGTAGCCGGATTGGCTACAATTACCCAGGCTTCGGGCTACGTTCAGCCAATGTCCTCCATATGGATTGGCCTTGCGGCTGGAACCGTGTGCTGCCTGATGGTGTTCAAGGTAAAAAGATATTTTGGCTACGACGACTCCCTCGATGCGTTTGGCGTTCACGGCATGGGCGGGACCATGGGCGCTCTGTTTACGGGGCTTTTGGCATCGGCAACAATCAATCCCGTATTCGGCAAAGACGCAGCTGGCAACCTGCTCGCTACCGGAGCAATCGACGGAAACTGGCACCAGGTCTACAACCAGGCGGTGGCCATGGGTACGGGCTGGTCGCTCGCGATCGTCGGAACACTTGCCCTGCTTTGGCTGGTAGATAAGACGATGGGGTTGCGCCTCTCCGCAGCCGACGAACAAGCTGGACTCGATCTCTCGCAACACGGTGAGGAAGGGTACGAGTTCAATTCTTAGCGAGTCCCGCGCAACTGGCAACCGCAACTCTCGTGCCCCATCAACCCGTAACTGGAAGGAAAAGGTAAATGCTCAAAATTGAAGCGATCATTCAACCCGCCAAGCTCGATGACGTAAAGAACGCGCTCATTGAAGCAGGAATTGACGGAATTACGATTCTGGAGGCACGTGGCCACGGGCGCCAGAAGGGACACTCCGAGTTTTATCGCGGCCGGGAATACACCATTGACCTCAACCCCAAGGTCAAGCTCGAGATGGTGATTCACGACGAGCTAAAGGATAAGGCCATTGCGGCAATCCTGAGCACCGCGCGCACCGGTAGAATCGGCGACGGCAAGATCTTTGTCAGTCGGATTGATGACGCCATCCGCATTCGCAACGATGAGCGCGGCGAATCCGCCATTTAGTTGGAATCGTGGCTGAATCTTCCTTGTTCATGCGCCGGTCACGACTGGCCAGTGACGCTGAACGCCGAATTCCATGCGTTTTTCTGCTTATCCAGCGACCCCTATCCGCAGAATCCAAAACACAGGATCGATAAAAATACCATATGCATTTTTCGTTTCCTCATGGAATCCTTATATCCAATATGAAATTTTGAGGTTAACCAAACTCCTCAGCGAGCAACGGCCGGCTCAAGCAGGTTGTTCTCTCTGTATCCCCGTTCCGGTAGCGGTTTTGCGTGCCTGTGCGTGCGCCGCCGGAATTTTTGTATGCATTCAACCGGATCGGCGGCCGGAGAACCGCCCAGCCCATTCGCACGGGTTGGAACTCGTTTGTGCGTTCATCGGAGGAGAGGACTTCTTATGTTTCGATCATCGAAACTGCCGTTTGTGTCTGCCGTAGCCGGAGCACTGGCGCTGGCTCACCCAATAGCCGCGCAGCCATCAACGCAGGCTCAGATTGACGCCCTTGAAAAGGCTCTGCATGACACGCAGGCGGCAGCCGCAAACGCTCAGATGGCCGGTGATAACGGCTGGATGCTGGTTTCTGCGGCACTGGTATTGCTGATGACCGGTCCGGGACTTGCACTTTTTTACGGTGGGTTGGTGCGGAAAAAAAATATTTTGGGCACCATGATGCAGAGTTTCGCGATGATGGGCCTGGTGAGCGTGATCTGGGCGCTGGTTGGCTATTCACTGGCCTTTGGCCACGGCAACATGTTCGTGGGCGGCTTTGAGCATATCTTTCTGCGCGGCGTATCACTCAACCCCAACCCCGACTACGCCGCCACAATTCCCGAGCAGACGTACATGATTTACCAGCTCATGTTCGCCATCATTACGCCGGCGCTGATCACTGGCGCATTTGCTGAGCGCATGAAGTTCAGCTCGATGGCCGTGTTTCTTTCATTGTGGTCGCTGCTGGTGTATTGCCCGATGGCTCACATGGTTTGGGGAGTCGGCGGCCTGCTGAACGCAGTGGGCACGCACATTCAAAGCCTCGATTTCGCCGGCGGCACCGTCGTCCACATTACCAGCGGCGTTTCGGCTCTCATAACCTGTCTTTATCTGGGCAAGCGCGCCGGGTATCCAAATACGGCGATGCCTCCCCACTCCATGGTTTTGAGCTTTATCGGAGCGTGCCTGCTGTGGGTTGGCTGGTTTGGATTCAACGCGGGCAGCGCCCTTTCCGCGGGTCCGCTGGCAACAAGCGCATTTGTGAATACGCACTTTGCCACTGCAGCCGCGGCCATTGGCTGGACGATCTTTGAATGGAAGCACAACGGCAAGCCCACGGCTCTTGGCGCCATCTCTGGCGCTGTTGCGGGACTGGTCGCCATTACGCCGGCCTCGGGTTTTGTGCAGCCGATGTCATCGCTCGCAATTGGACTAGCTGCCGGTTTTGTGTGCTCGTTCATGGTCTTCCAGGTGAAATCGAAATTCGGCTATGACGATTCACTGGACGCATTCGGCGTTCACGGCTCAGGCGGAACGCTGGGGGCGATCTTGACCGGCGTGTTTGCGGCCA